>WNGH01000094.1_pt1 | contig 69759 bp, 71 predicted proteins | sample 5400631 | NCBI WGS metagenome assembly WNGH01 (sample SAMN13153373, study PRJNA577476) | soil metagenome | isolation source: 115 cm soil or saprolite under Garry oak tree replicate 1 | place: USA:California | collected 2016-06-15
CGCTGGCGGCGGGAGCAGGGTTCTTCGTGAATCCAGTCGATGGCGACCACCACGTACGCCTGGCCTACAGTTGTGCCACGCCTGAAGAGATTGACACCGGCATACGCGTGCTGGGTCAGGTGATTCATAGGGCCAGGCTAGGTGAGCAGTGAATGAAACAGCCCCCTATGGCATACTCAGCTTGCCAGTAGGGCTGGGCTTACTGATCTCGCGAGTACTGAGAGTACTGGTCATACTGGGCTTCATTTTCCATGTACTTTGATTGCTAAGGAGTCTCCACCATGCACATCACCATCGTCTGCGTCCCCTATCAAATCGACGTTTCCCGTTGGGGTTGCGCCCTGGGTCCCCAGGCATTCCTGGATCATGGATTGATCCCACGACTGGAAGCGAGGGGCCATACCATATCTCAAACCATCTGGATTGAACTGCCCAAAGCAGAGCGCACCCGCGATGCGGTGACCAACCTGGGGCGTATCGCTCAACGCGAGGCGGCGGCTGTACGCACAGCATTGCAACAAGAGAACAGTTTCGTCCTTGTACTTGCGGGGGATTGCACGCACGCGGTGGGAGCTATTGGCGGGCTGGCGCAGGCGCAAGGCCATCCAGGAGTGGTGTGGTTTGATGCGCATGGCGATTTGAATACGATGGAGACGACCACGAGCGGCTTCTTAGGCGGATTGCCCTACGCGGTTGCGCTGGGTTGGGACCTTGAGGATTGGCGCCTGGCGGCTGGGCCAGAGGCGGCGGTGCTGATTGGAGCGAGCGACCTCGACCCGGCAGAAGTTGAGGCGCTGGCACGCCATCCTATTTTGCACGTGGATGCGGGGGAGCTGATGCAGCCAGGCGTAGGAGAGCGTATCCAGAGCGCATTACGCCCAAGAGCACACGAGGCGGCAGCATGGTACGTGCACATTGACCTGGATGTGGCAGGGCCAGAGGAATGCCCTGGCGGGTTCACACCTGCCCCGTACTGGCCTCCACGCGAGCATATTCTTGAAGCAGCCAGGGAGACGGTTCAGACCATACCTGTCAAGGTGGCATCCCTTGCAGTCTACAATCCGTCAGCCGACGCCGATGGACGAGGTGCGCGCTTCGGGCTGGACATGGCGCTGGCGATCGTTGGATAGCAAGGATACCATCCTTGAAAGGAGAACGTGATGTCAGTTTTCTCAGCAGAGAGTCTCCAGCTGCGTCGTGAGTTGGCGTACGCTTGTCGCATCCTGGCAGCCAACGGCCAGAACGATACCGTCTACGGCCATGTCACCTATCGAGAGGCAGGCGCGCAGACCTTTTGGATGAAACCTGCGACTCTGGGCCTGGATGAAATCACGCCAGAGACCCTGATTCGGGTTGACCTGGAGGGCAATGTGGTCGAAGGTGAGCTGCCACGTCACCTGGAGTTTCCTCTCCATGCTGAGATTTTCAGAGCCAGACCCACTGTTACCTGTGTCGTGCATACCCACCCCATCTATTCGATTGCCTTTGCCGCCACAGGAGAGCCCTTGCATGCCGTCTCACACGAAGGAGCGCAGTTTACCCCGCCCGATGTCCCTCGCTTCACACGGACCTCCGACCTGATCACCACACGCGCCCTGGGAGAGGAAGTCGCCAGCACGCTGGGTGGACGTCTTGCTTGCTACCTGATCAACCACGGAATAGTCGTAGCTGGCACCACCATCGACCAGGCGGTCGTCTCAGCCATCAATGTAGAGCGAGCCAGCCAGGTTCAGCTTCTTGCTGCTGCCTCTGGTCAGTCCTTTCGCTGGACATCCGATGAGGAGATAGCGGGAAAACGAGAGAACATTTTTGGCGAAGGCATGGTAAGAAACGTATGGAACTATTACTGTCGTCGCATTGGGCCGCTGTAAGAGTGGGTTCATGCTTCAGTTCTCCGTAAGAAACAGTTGCCTATTCTTCCCTCGATATCTTGTAAATTGGCTACTTTTGAGATGTTCAGATAGGTACAAAAAAGTGTGCGTGGATCGTGCGGCAGTGCTGCACCCAGCCTGCTCAAGGCCAGCACAATCATTCAGCCTCCGACAGCAGTTTTGCCGGCGGTTCTGGATCGACAGGTTTCTCAGCGACATTTTCCTCGACCGTTTTAGCAATTTTGTTGGCTGCTCGCTCAAACTCCTGCGGATGCGTCTCGCGCCACTCTGACCAGATGGTCACCAGAAAGGCCTGAAGCACTCCCGCAACCGGCGAGGCCAACAGGACACCCCAGATGCCAAAGAGTTCTCCCCCGGCGATCAGAGCCACCAGGGCAACCGCTGGATGCAGCCCGACGGCTTTCCCAACGATGCGCGGTCCTATTACATCGCCTTCCAGGATATGCACGAGCACGAAGTAGACCAGCACGATAAGTGCTATCAGCCATCCCTTGGTCAGGGCCAGCAGCACACAGATCACCCCGGAAGCCAGGGTGCCTAAGATAGGAATGAACTCAAGGACAAAGGCCAGCACCCCCAGTAAGAGCGCGTAGGGCACCCCGATGATCCTCATGCCGACGCCGACCAGCAGCCCGATGAGGACGCATAACATTATTTGGCCGCGAATATAGCCTCCCACAATGCGCTGCAGGGTCTCCAGGAGAAAGCGCACCCGCCCCCGCTGCCGCCGGGGCATGTTGCGGCGTAACCACTGGCTCACCCGGGCTCCGTCAATGAGCAGGTAGATGCTGAGCACGGATACCACAATGAAATCCAGGCCGGCATTAATGATGCCTGTGAGCAGCGGCACGATATCCCCTGCCAGCCCCGTGGTGCTGGCAAGGATCTGAGCGCGGGCGGAGGCGATCTGACTCGGTGAGATCCCAAAGGGCCGCAGGCTCTGCTCCACCGGGCTGGGATGAGCAGCCGTCCCGGGGGTCAGCAGCATACCGAGATAGTGGGAGAGCGAGGTGATCTGCTCACTGGCCGTGCGGACAACGAGGTAGAGTAGAGCACTGATGCCGCCCAGGACGATGAGGTAGACGATGAGGATAGCGAGCACACGGGGCACCACCCGCTCTAAGAATGTTACCAGGGGTGCGAGACCATAGGCGAGCAAGGACGCAATCACCAGCACGAGGATGGTTCTTGTTACGTGTCCCGCAGCCCACAGGACTAAGAGCACGACGCCAGACCAGGCAAGGATGGCGAGGGGAATGTCACGGCGCCGGGTCCATTTGGCAGTCTCGGCCAGGATATTCCCAGTTTCGGCGGCCTCTTCGCTGATCTCATCGGTGGTCGTTCTCCATTCTTGCTCTCCCCTCTGCTGCTTGCAACCAATATCTTAGACACGTTCCTAAGATAAAAAAAGTAATCAGCCAGGCACTCACATCCCTTCTTTCTACAGAAGCAATTTTCTAGAAAGATGGTAGCGTTTACACATACAGAATCTTGCCATCGTGCGTCGTGAGGAGGGTGAGCAAGCGGCAGACGGGCACAAGGGATCAAGCACCATGCAATGAGCCAATCATCTGCTTGACGGGAGGTGCCAGCAGCAGGGCCGTCGATGTGCTATGATGAAGCAGCTTCCACCTAAGCTGGCAGCAAACACGTTGACTCTCGTGGAGCACCCACAACCGCTCGGGCAACGCAGGAAGGTCATGGTAGAGCACGATGAGCAGGAAACAGGTATCCTGCGGAATACTGAGCTGCTCATGCTGTTCACCTGCTCGTTCGATAGACCTCTGGACCTCCTTCCGTGGCTGTGTGAGCCCGAGGATGGACGTATTGTCGAGACACCCATGGGCAAATCGGGTGGAGCAACTCTTGCGTTGCAGCAGCAGCTTGTCGGAATCGACCCGCGTATGGAAGCATTTCACACGCCAACCAGCATGCAGCAAAAGGGGTTTTGATATGAGACGATTCAACGACCTCGTTCAATGGCACAAGGCTTCTGGTCAGTCAGTGGTGGTGCATGATCTCACCCTGACACCGCAGTCCCAGGTGCTCATCGTTCGCTTCCCCTGGGGCGCATGTGTCTGGCATCGGCCAACTGCCATACAGGTGGAGCGGAACGGACGGGTGGAGCAGCTGCCAATCGTCGATCTCACCCGTCTCATCCAACTGGGACTCGTTGGTCTGGGTGTGGTGATCATCACCATCGTCAGCTTCGTGCAGTTCGCTCGAAGAAAGGAGAACGTATCTTGATGGAAACCATGAGCAATCTGCTCACACAGGCAGAGAAGAGAGAAGAACAGCTCTCCCGGGTGTTGGAGAAGATCTACTCGGCAGCCCAGCCCGGTGCAGTGTATAGTGAACCGGTGACCGCTGGCACCTACACCGTCATCACGGCAAGCGAGATCGCTGCCGGTGGCGGCTTCGGTTCTGGGATAGGTTTTGGGTCGCCGACGACCCCTCCCAAGCAGCAAGGGGAGACGTCTGGGCGAGAAGCACAACCAACCACCAGCGGCGGAGGCGGCATGGGTGGTGGGGGTGGCTCCAGTGGACGGCCAGTCGCCATCATCATCATTGGACCAGATGGGGTCACGGTCAAGCCGGTGGTGGATGTCACCAAGATTGCCCTGGCCGGTGTGACGGCATGGGGAACGATGCTCATGCTGTTGAGGAGGATGCGCAAAGCAAGTAAGCGTTGACCTCCTCGAGCGTCTGCCCCAGGTGCCGCTCCTGAAGACCAGCGCCTGCACCGACAGGGCAACTGCCTGATCATCTTGTCACATCTCGCGCCGGCCACGCGCCTGAGTGTAATTGCAAGGAGGAGGACACATGACTGCTAGCACGATCAAGGCTCTCGCGTTTGATGTCTTTGGCACGGTCGTCGACTATCGCGGCACTATTATCCGCGAGGGGGAACGGCTCAACCGGGCGAAAGGACTGTCGGTGGACTGGGGGCAGTTTGCCGACGCGTGGCGCGCCCGTTATCGTCCCTCGCTAGCCCGCGTCATGCGCGGTGAACTGCCCTGGACCAATCTGGATGCCCTCCACCGCCTGTCGATGAACGACTTGTTCAGCGAATTCCAGCTCGATGACCACTTCAACGAGGACGAGCGCGAGCACCTCAACCGTGTGTGGCACCGGCTCCAACCCTGGCCTGATGCTATTCCAGGGCTCACGCACCTGCGGAAATGCTTTGTGCTGGCGACCCTCTCGAACGGGAATGTGGCCCTACTGGTGAACATGGCGAAGTATAGTGCACTGCCCTGGGACTGCATCCTCTCAGCCGAGTTGGTGCAGGCCTATAAGCCCGACCCTCGCCCCTATCAGATGGCGATCAGGATGCTCGGGCTACAGAGCCACGAGGTGATGATGGTCGCAGCCCACCAGGAAGACCTGCGCGCTGCCCAGGCGCAAGGCATGCAGGCCGCCTTCGTCCCGCGTCCACTGGAGCATGGTCCCCACCACATGCCGGATCTCACCCCTGACCCAGCTTTTGAAATCGTGGCCACCGATTTCATAGACCTGGCGCAGCAACTCGGCACGTGAGGCGATCATCAGGCGTCGAGGAGCGGGACCAGCATCCGGGTTTCCCTATAGAGAAAACTCCACGCGATTTGCGAATCGGAAAAACAGTCCCGTTCCTCCCGTGTGAAACATGAATGCGCCCTTCCACTGTAGGGAAGTGCTGTTCGTTGGTACCAACGAAGAGTGTCTGCTATAATTGTGTGATGTGAAACGCTGAACATTCATGAGATAGTGCAAAGCTTCCTTCATTGATGACATTTGTTGGCGCCATACCGGATGTGGCTTGCTACTCGATACTTTATTTCAACAGGGACGGCATTTTGCAGACGGGGCAGCAGCCCCATAGTGGTGTTGTACGGCATCGGCTCGGTGCCAAGTGGGCACAAACTGGCAGCAGGATGGAGTGGAGGTGATCCACCGTGAATAGGAAACCGTTTCGAATACTTGCTGTCGCGGGCAGCCTGCGGCAGGGGTCTTACAATCGCGGGCTGCTGCGCACCGCGCAAGAGGTCGCACCTGAGTGGGTCGAGGTGCGCTTCTTTGACATTGGCCAGTTGCCCTTTTTCAACGAGGATGTCGAGGCTGCTGGCGACCCCGAGCCGGTCCGCCGCTTCAAGGATGCTATCGCCGCCTCAAACGCTGTCCTGATCGCCACTCCGGAGTACAACGGCGCGGTGCCGGGGGTGCTAGCCAATGCGATCGACTGGGCCTCGCGACCGAGTGGTCGCAGCGTCCTGCGCAACAAACCGGTAGCAGTGATGGGTGCCGTCCTGGGCCAATCGGGCTCGGCGAACGCGCAGGCGGCCCTGCGAGGGGTGCTCGGTCGCATCGGTGCCATCGTGGTACCCGACCCGCAGGTGCTGGTGCCACGCGCTTCCAGTCTTTTCGACGAGCAGGTGGACCTGCGCGATGAGGGGACGCGCGAGGAGATTCGCCAGCTGGTTGAGGCGGTGGCCCACTGGTGCCGGCGCGTCCAGCCCGAAGAGCCCGTCAGTGCGCAGTCGATGACGGGTCCGTAGGATAGCTCCATCTTCGGCCTAATAGTAGCTGTGATAGAATACGATAAGAACAGGGAACGGCGAACGATGGGAGCATGTGAAGGGGAAACAAAGCCTGCTTTCAACACAAGTCTGTTCCATCACCGGGCCTTGTTGCTACCGAAAGGAGTGAGCCTGCATGAACCAGAGCCGCACCCTGCTTGTGGTTGGTGCACACGCGGCGGATTTTGTTTGGCGTGCTGCGGGGGTCATCGCCGTCGTGACGACGCGTGGCGGCAGAGCCAACGTCGTCGCGCTTTCCTATGGAGAACGAGGCGAATCAGGCGAATTGTGGAAAGAGCCGCACCAAACGATCGAGAACGTCAAACGTATTCGTCATGAGGAGGCCACACGAGCAGCCGATATTCTTGGCGCAACGTTTCAATGCTTTGATCTCGGCGATTATCCCCTTCAGATTGACGCGCTGGCCCTGGAGCGACTCACCACGCTCATGCGCGAGCTAGCGCCAGATGTGATCATCACCCATACTGAACGTGATCCCTTCAATCCCGATCACCCGCTGGCCTCTGCAGCCGTCCAGCGCGCCAGTATCCTGGCCAGCGGCTCGGGCGTCGCCAGTGGTTTCCCCACCATCAAACCAGCAGCACTGCCGCATTTCCGGGCGCACCGATATTCAGTACGCAGAAGCCTTCCAACGCGTTACTCCCCAGGTAGTAGACACGCTCTAAGCGGCGCTCGACAGGCTTGATACCGTTGATTATTCTCAAAAGGAACTACCAAGTAGATGAACGAGAGTGATAGAAACGAGTTGGCTCGCCACGGAGTGGCAACGGTCTACGAAGCCGCGGGACGCACCGGGCTCATCGATATTCCCCTGGTGCAACTCATTGCGGGGAGCAGGGTGGCAGGATGGGCACGCACCGTTCGTTGTGGTCAGGGGGATAATTTAATGGTGCATGCAGTGATGGAGCAGGTCCAACCAGGTGAAATCCTCATCTTGACGATGCCGGAACCCGAACCTGTCGCTTTAATCGGAGAGCTGCTCGCGACCCAGGCGCTGGTACGCCAGGTCGCCGGCATCCTGGTGGATGCATCTGTCCGCGATACAGAGGAACTGCAAGCGCTTGGCTTGCCCATCTGGACGCGCTGGATTCGTGTACGGGGAGCGACCAAGACCCACGTGGGAACCATCAATGAGCCGGTCACAGTAGGTGGCACCCACATTGCTGCGGGCGATCTCGTGGTCCTTGATGCCGATGGCGCCGTAGCCATAGCCGCAGCACGGGCCTCTGCCATCCTTGAGGCTTCCCGCGCACGCGTACGCAGCGAAACCACGCTGAGAGCGCAACTGCAAGCGGGGGCGCTTTCGTATGACCTCTCGGGGCTGCGGGCAGTGGTTGAAGGGAGTACGCAGAGCTAACAGCGCCCCAACCTGAGCAAAGGTCCTTCGTTTTTAACGTTTAAGCAGAGGTCCACTGCGCGGCGCGGCGCAGGACTCTCTCACGACGAGCGACGTTGAAAGTTCTACATGGTTTGATTCGAGTTGCTGGCCAGCGATGAGGCGGAGCAGCATATTCGCTGCCATCTTTCCTATTTCAACCAGCGGCTGGTGAATAGTTGTCAGTGGTGGCGACATCTGGGCGGTATACATAACGTCGTCGAAACCGATCACGCTCATTTGATCGGGGACGCGAATATTGCGCTCGTAGAGTACCTGGTAGACGCCTGCTGCCTGTGCATCGTTGCCAGCGAAGATCGCCGTAGGCGGATCTGGCTGATCGAGCAAGAAACGGGTTTGCTGGACGCCGTCGCCCAGCAGGTAGGTGCCTTCGCAGATCAACGCAGGATCAATTGGTATACCCGCGCGTTCGAGCGCCTCGCGGTATCCTGCCAGACGCGCGCGGGAAGTGGTGAGATGGAGCGGGAAGGTGATAATGCCGATTCGCCGATGGCCCAGGGAGATCAAATACTCAGTCGCTGTGTATCCTCCCAACCAGATGGTTGATCCAATGGTGGGAAACGCCGTGGTTGGTTCGTTGCGGTCCCCTATGGCAACAAACGGAATGTGCTGCGCCATCAGCGTATTGGCAATGCCGATCTTCTCATAGGGCAGCAGGAGCAGCACTCCATCGGTCGATTGATCGAGCAGACGCCGCAACCAGAGACGCTCCCTGACCTCGTCTTCATTCGTGGCGAAGACCACCAGGCGCTGTTCACTCTCTGCGAGCGCATCCTGAATACCATGCATAATGCCCAGGTCATAGCCGCCCTCCAGGCGCATGATCACCAGATCGATCAGCCCACTCTGCCCTTTGCGGAGCTGGCGTGCCGCGTGATTCTGTACATAGTCGTGCTGTTCGATCAACTGCAGGATATGAGCTCGCGTTGAGGCGCCCACGCCGGGAAGTTCATTAAGCACCTTGGAGACCGTTGTCGTTGAAACCCCCGCCTCCTGCGCAATTTGCGTCATAGTTGAACGTTTCACGCGGTTCTTCTCCAAGGCCGTACTCCTCTTTCCCTAAGGTCAAATATTCCCGATTTAGGTAAACGATAACCTGTTTTTGTGGTTTAATCGTACCATGATTTTTCCTAAATTGTCAACCTCAGTTTTGCTAATGCTCTCATCTGGAGCTTTCGTAGTGCGTGTTTATGCGATGTAGACGAGAAGAAACCAATTTCTCATGAAAAATATGACCCCTTGACAACGACGTTTTTCTATGCTACCTTTGTTTTCAAGAAAAGATCAGAGTAAACGTTACCCTTGATTTTCCCTTTCGTCGCCGTTGGATGAACAAACTATTTTGGAGGAGGTTTTATAAGCTATGAGGCTGTTACCTTCGCTGCGTTCTTTCCTTCCCGGGAACGCTCCAGGCCGTACTGCCTCGTGCTCTTTGCACGCAACCGGAGGATAATAAGTCTCTGCCAGCGCCTCTTGTTGCTTGCTTCCACTGGTGATTTCTGCGCAGGGAAGTTGATGGTTCTCTCATCGATGTACGCGTGTCTATGTTGTGAGATTCTTAAATCGACATCCTTACAACATGACATCAGGAGGACATGTGCTTTTTTTCAAGGAGGTCTTTCATGGGTACGAAATCGAACTTTGGATCTGCTTTCAGCCGGAGGAGCTTTTTGCAGCGCTCTGCTGCTGTCGGTGCCGGCGCGCTTAGTCTGGAAGCCTTTCTGGCCGCTTGTGGTTCCACCCCCGCCACTACATCAGGAGTGGCAACCGCTACAGTGAATACGTTGCCCCCTCCTAGCAATCCTGGTGCTGTCTATCTATTTAATCAAATGACCAAGCAATTTGAGCAGGCGTACTCCAACGAAAAGATTGTGGGCAAGAACGATCCGTATGATCCCACGACCTACCTTGCGAAGCTGGCGGCAGGGCAGGCGGAAGACGCGACGGAGAGCTATTTCACCGAGCCACAACTCTTGATCAGCAAGCACGCGCTGGCAGACATCACGAGCCTGGCCAGGAGCTGGCAGTACTGGAGCAGTTATAATTCTGGCATTGCTTCGATTGCCACCGATGCCTCGACCGGGAAAATCTACGGCGTCCCTGTCAACGGTTATGCCCTGGGCATCCACTACAACCGCAAGATGTTCCAGGCGGTGGGGCTTGATCCCGATAAGCCCCCTACGACCTGGGCTGATTTCCGCAGTTATGCCAAAGCATTGACCACTTCCAAGGTGGCAGGCTATGCTGAGACAAGCACACAAAACCAGGGTGGTTGGCATTTTACTAACTGGATGTATACCGCTGGTGGCGATCTGCAATCTGCCGATGGCACCAAAGCAACCTTCAACAGCGCTCAGGGCGTGAGTGTGCTTCAACTGCTCAAGGAGATGCGCTTCACCGACAATTCCATGACGAAGCAGCAGCTCTTCACGCAGGCGGACACGCTTCAGTTGCTGGCGACGAACAAGGTGGCGATGGTCGTAATGGCGCCTGATCAACTGAATACCTTTAAGACGACGCTTGGCGCGAACCTGGACGATTTTGGCATTGGACCGATGCCGCAAAATGGAGGCAACGCGGCGCTGACTGGTGGCAACATTTTCATCTTCAATCCCAAGTCGTCGCAGACGGTGATTAAAACCGCCTTCGACTATATCATCTACTCCAATTTCGACCTGAATGTGGTGGAAAACAGCCTGGCTGCTGCCGCTGCTGCCGGCCAGGTGGTGGGCGCTCCCACCAACGTGCTCTTTACCGGCGTATTTCAGCAAAAGCTGAACGCTTTGAGTGCAAAGTATGCGAACGTGCCACTAGCGAACTATGCGTCGTTCATCAATTCGACCGCCGCCTTGCGCCCTGAGCCGCGCAAACAGACGCAGAAAATGTACGCGACACTCGACTCGGTGATGCAGGCGATCCTGACCAATCCTAACGCGGACCCGCAGACGCTGCTGAACCAGGCAGCTCAGCAGTTCCAGCAAATTCTCGATTCGTCAACCTCCTAAGGCAGGGATGCGAGGGAACAGCTTTCCTAACAACGGGAAAGCTGTTCCTGCTCAATGGACATCTTTTCCTAAAGAAGGAGATATCTATGGAGGTGTCGTCATCCTCTCTGCCTCTACCAGAAACAGCACCTGAGTCTCTGAGTAAACTGGCGCAGCGCAGCGACACTCGCTCTTCTCTCGAGAAGATGCCAGTTCTTCAGATGATAAAGCGGGTTATCCGGCGCAATGTGAGTGGATATCTCTTTTTGTTGCCTGCGTTTCTGATTTTTGGGCTCTTTGTCTGGTACCCGGTTATCCTGGGTTTTATCATGAGCTTTCAGAGTGTTGATCTGATCACGCCCGCCACCTGGGTGGGCTGGGCCAATTTCCGCGCAGTGTTCTCTGACCCGCTCTTCGCGATTGCCTGGCGCAATACACTGGAGTATACCGGGTACGCGTTGCTCTTTGGCTACGCGGTTCCGATCATCCTCGCGCTGCTGATCAACGAGATGCGCCACGGCAAAGGCTTTCTCCGCCTGGCCTTCTATTTGCCAGTGATGATGTCACCGATCGTCACGGCCTTTCTCTGGCGCTGGATTTACAACCCCGATTCGGGTTTGCTGAACGCTTTGCTCAACCTGATTCAACTGCCCGGTGGCCTCTGGCTCGAAACTCCCAGCAGCGCTCTGCCGGCTCTGGTGGTGATTACGACCTGGAGTAATGCCGGTGCCACTATGCTGATCTATCTGGCTGCTTTACAAGCCGTGCCTGCACAGCTCTATGAAGCAGCAGAAATCGATGGCGCGAACCTCTGGAAGCGGCTCTGGCATGTGACACTGCCCAATATCCGGCCAATTATGCTGCTTATGCTTATCTTGCAGGTTATTGCAACAATGCAGATTTTCACCGAGCCGTTCGCGATTACAGGCGGGGGACCACAGAATGCGACAACGAGCGTCGTCATGTTGATTTATAATTACGCTTTCCAGTACGACAATCTTGGGGAGGCAAGCGCACAGGCTGTTCTGCTTTTCCTGGCCCTGGCTGTTTTTGCACTGATCTATATGCGCATGACCCGTCGCTCGATGGAAGGAGACTAAACGATGGCACTTTTACTGAAAGACTCGCCGGATCAGGTTCTCAAGAGCGGCAGGCCAAAACGGAGGCGCAGGGCTGCTATCACGGAGGCGAGTGAACGCACCCTGGTCTCGCCTCTCGCATTGCGGCATCCCGGCGGGCGCCTTCTCTACTGGCTGGTTTTTGTCCTTTTGCTTGTGAGTACCCTGAGTACTCTGGGGCCCCTATACTGGGTGTTTAGTGGCGCACTCAAGCCCACCCTCGAGCTTTTTGAGACACCACCAACATTCTGGCCCATGCATCCAATCTGGAGCAACTATATCCAGGCCTGGAATGTCTTACAGTTGCCTCTCTATTTTATGAATACGTTAATCCTTGCCGGTGGGGCTGTGTTCTTGCAACTGCTGGTCTCGGCCACAGCCGCTTACGCGCTCTCGAAATTACGTGTTGCCGGCAAGGGTATCATTCAGTTTGCCTTCTTTTCTACACTGATGGTTCCCCCAATTGTTTACCTGGTTCCGCAATTCGTCAATATCAGCGAACTTCCTTTAATCAATGTATCGCTGTTCAACTCCTGGTCGGGCGTCTGGCTCCCCGAGGCGGCGAGCGCTTTTAATATCCTGTTGCTCAAAAGCTTTTTTGACGGTATTCCGGCGGAGTTGACCGACGCCGCGCTTCTGGACGGAGCCAATGCCTGGCAGATGTTTATGCAGATTATCCTGCCGCTTTCACGTCCAGTCCTGGCAGTTGTCACTATTTTTACTGTGATTGCGTCATGGAAAGATTTTCTCTGGCCTCTGCTGGTACTCGCTGATAGCAACCTTCAACCTTTGACGGTCGCGCTCTACCACCTCTCCGGCGTGAACTCGAATCTGCCGTTTAATTACCTGGTCGCTGGACTTGCTCTTGCCAGTATTCCGCCAATTCTCGTGTTCCTGATCCTCCAGCGCCAGATTATTCGTGGCGTTAATCTGACCGGGCTGAAAGGATAGATAGTAGTGTTCTCTATTTCCAAAGGCGCCCATCTATTCTCTACACCTCCTCACGGATATCAAGCTCTCGGGGCAGCGACAACCATTGAAAAAACTGCCTCAAAGGTTTGCATGCGTGTTGGCTCAGCAACTGTCGAACTGACAGCGCTTGCTCCTGATCTGTTTCGCGTTGGTTTTTTCCCGCGAGGCCGCTCCGCCCGCTATCGCTCCGAGGCGGTCGTTTCTCAGGAGTGGGAACCGGGGCCGGTGACGATTTTAGAGGAAACCGACCGGGTGACCATTGCAACATCTGCTGCAAGCGCTCATCTCTCTCTTGATCCCCTGCGCATCGGGTTTCGTGACGCAACAGGACGCGTTTTTGCCGTGGATGATCCAGAGCTTGGCATGGGTTGGTTCCCGGCGTCTGGAGAAGCTCCTGTTGTCGATCTACCTGATGCACCCGCTACGCTGGGAACTCCTGTGCGTGTGTATAAGCAGCACCTGACCAGAGAGCGCTATTTTGGCTGTGGAGAGCGCACGGGTGAACTGGATAAGACAGGGTCTCAACAGATTTTTTGGAATATTGATCCACCGCGTGGTCACACGGCGCTACAAAATAATCTGTATGTTTCGATACCATTCACGCTAGTACTGGCGGACGGTCAGGCCTGGGGCTTCTTTCTTGATAGCACGACGCGTGTCGAGTTTGACCTGGCCCATGAGGATGCTCAGCGCTCCTGGTTTGGTGCCAGCAACGGAGATCTCATCTACTACGTCTTTTGCGGCCCAACACCTCGGGATGTCCTGGCGCGTTATACGGACCTTACGGGACATACACCTCTGCCTCCGCTCTGGGCGCTGGGCAATGGACAGAGCCGTTTCAGCTACGAGACAGCGGAAGAAGTGAGGCAGATCGCGCACACGTTGCGGGAGCGCGATATTCCCTGCGATACGCTGTATCTCGATATTGATGCGCTCGACGGCTACCGGGTATTTACCTGGGATCGCGCTCGTTTTCCTGATCCGGCGGGACTCTTTGCCGAGCTAAGAGAAATGGGTTTCCACGTGGTCAATATCGTGGATGCAGGCGTGAAGGTTGACGAGCAGTACGCGGTTTATCTTGAAGGCCGGGAACGAGATCTGTATTGCAAGACGGCGCAGGGAGTTGACTATCAAAACGCTGTCTGGCCAGGCATCTGTGTCTTTCCCGATTTTACTAATCCAGAGGCGCGAGCGTGGTGGGGAGAAATGCACGAGTCATTGCTGGATGCCGGAGTCGCGGGCATCTGGGCCGATATGAACGAACCCGCGCTCTTCATCCCGCTAAACTCGACCATGCCACCAGACGTAATCCATCCAGGCGGGGGCCGGGCGAGACTGCATGTTCAGGTGCATAACGCCTATGGCTCACTGATGGTTCAGGCCACGCGCGAAGGTCTTTTGCGCCTGCAGCCCGAGCGGCGACCGTTCGTCATTTCGCGCTCCGGCTACGCGGGCATACAACGCCATGCCGTACTCTGGACGGGCGATAACTCTTCCTCGTGGGAACACCTTACCATGAGCCTCTCCCAGCTGCTGAACCTGGGACTTTCTGGCGTGGCCTGGGCCGGGGTCGATATCGGCGGCTATTATGGAGACGCAACCGGCGAACTGCTTGCTCGCTGGACGGAGTACGGTATTTTTCAGCCCTTCTGTCGCAATCACTCCGAAAAGCAAACGCGCCACCAGGAGCCATGGCTGTTTGGCGAACCATACGAATCAGTCTGTCGCGCCATGCTCAAGCTTCGGCAGCGTCTCCTGCCGTACCTGTATACGCTCTTTGAGGAATGTCACCGCACGGGAGCGCCCGTGCTGCGCCCGCTGTTCTGGGCCTATCCAAAAGATAGCGCGACCTATGCAATGGATGACGAGTTTTTATGTGGCGATGCGCTGCTGGTGGCTCCGGTCACGCGTCCCGGCGTAGAGTACCGGCACGTCTATCTTCCGGCAGGGAGCTGGTTCCACTTCTGGGAGGGAACGCGAGTGGATGGCCCTGCGCACATTCTGGCCTATGCTCCTCCTGGCCAGCCAGCCATGTATGTGCGAGCCAATACGGCGGTGCCGCTCTGGCCAGAGATGAATTATGTTGGTCAGCGCGAGGCCGATCCGTTAACATTTGTGCTTTACCCCTGTGAGGGAAGCTGCATTGCTATGTTTTACGAGGACGCCGGCGAGGGCTATGAGCACTTGAACGGGGACTATGCCCGGCGCAGTATCTCGTGCGAGGTCGAGGCGGGACACATTCGCGTGGTGATAGGTGAGCAGGAAGGGGTGTTTGTGCCCACGCGCCAGCGTATCCAGCTTGAACTGCGCGAGATTGCTGCTGAACCAGAGGTTGTTCAATCTGGAGAGACTTTTGCTGCCTGGCATTATGATCCTGAGCGGAGATGCCTTCTCCTCAGCCTGGATGAAACATCCTCTTCGCAGGTGATTGAGTTGTCGACGAAGGCAAGAGAATAGAGCTTCCCCTTTTTGGGCCAGGACTAGCCGTTGGGCACTATCTGCGTCTTGATGCCCTCGCCTTGCCTGACCATGCTAAGTGCGTTTGGAAAGTCCTCAAGAGGAAGAGCGGTTGTGAGCATCACCGCTGTATCAATCGCGCCGCTGCTCAGGAGATTGACCGCAGGCTCAAAGGAGTAGAGGACGGCCATCGAGCCAAGCACCGTGATCTCGTCGTTGTAGATGCGGAAAGGTGAGAGCGAAATTCTGGCTTCTTGAGGCGCAACGCCGAAGACCATAAACTTGCCGCCGCGCTTGACCGCCGCGAAAGCTCCTTCAATGGCCGGTGCAACGCCTGTGACATCGATCACACAATCAAATCCAAGCGGCTCGTTTTCAAGCACTTTGTAGATGTCAATTTGTGTGTCGGAGGCCCCTAGTTTCTTTGCTAGTTCCAGGCGTTGCATATTCAGGTCCACCACGGCCACCTTGGATGCTCCACCGCGTAGCGCCAGCTGTAACAAAATCAGTCCCATCGTTCCCGCCCCCACGAGCAGGAAGGTATCGCCAGACTGAGGATTGAGGCGATGCATGCCATGCACCGCGCAGGAAATCGGCTCGATCAGGGCCGCCTCTCGAAACGAAATGTTTTCAGGCAACACATATGCATTGGCGGCGGGGACTCTCACGTACTCCGCGAATGCGCCATCGACGGTGACTCCGATGGCTCTCCAGTTGAGGCACAGGTTCCCATGACCCGTTCGACAAAAATCGCAGTAACCGCAGAACAGCGATGGGTCGACCGCAACCCTGGTACCGACAGTCACTTTCATATCCCTGGTGCCGATTCCTGGTGGGACGTTCCTTCCCACCGCAACGACCTCGCCCGCGAACTCATGGCCCGGCACGACAGGATAGCATGCCAGAGGAAAGTCGCCATCCATGATATGCAGGTCAGTGCCACAAATACCACACGCCCCCACTCGTATCACCAACTCGTCCGGTTTCGGCGTCGGGTCTGGAAGGCTCCCTACCCGCATGTTGCCAGGAGCATCAATGATAGCTGCACGCATGCTTGCCCTCTTTTCCTCGTATATAGTATACGGTATCGGCCTTGACGATACCGATGGTTACTCAAGTACGACGACGGATTTGATATTCGCAGGATTGCTCTTCGTTGCCTGCAACGCCCGCTCCGTCTCCTCTAAGGAATAGCGACCAGTGATGATTGAGCGCACATCAATGCGACCAGTTGCCACAAGCGCGATAGCATCTGCATAACAATTCGCATAGCGGAAGGTTCCCGTCAGAGTGATTTCCCGATTCTGGATGAACGAAATCGGTACGCTTAGCTCTTCGCCAGGGCTCATGCCAACCACCACTGCAACGCCTGCAGGACGCAGTGAGCGAATGCCATCCATCAATGCTCGCTGATTGCCTGAACATTCTATCAGCACATCAGCTTGCACCGCCGTTTGAGCAAGCGGTTGTTCGGCAACGTTGATCGTACGAGTTGCGCCTAATTTCTGCGCCATCTCAAGCCGTTGTGGAAAGACATCGGTGATGGTGACTTCGGCAACACCCAATGCGAAGGCGACTTTCATTGTCAACATCCCAACAGGTCCGGCTCCAGTCACCAGCATATGATCTCCTCCACGTAGCCTTGCCTTGCGACATGCCCAGATGCCCACCGAGAGCGGCTCAATCAAAGCTCCTTCTTCATTCGACATGTGGTCAGGAAGAGGATAGGCAAAACTCTCAGGAACGGTCACATAGTTAGCAAATGCGCCATCAATCGGCGGCGTGCCAAAGAAACGCACATTCGGACAGAGGTTATAGCGTCCCGCGCGGCACTGCTCGCACACGCCATCCGGTATTCCAGGCTCTATCGCCACCCGTTCGCCTATTCTGCTCTTGCTCACAGCATCTCCAGCCGCGACAATCACGCCAGCCGATTCGTGACCAAGAATGAGAGGCTGACGCACGACATACGAGCCGATGCGCCCATGCTCATAGTAATGGACATCGGAGCCACAAACGCCCACCGCCTTGACCTCAATCATCACATCCCGCGGCCCAACGTGAGGCATTGGCCTGTCTTCCAGACGCACATCGTGCGGAGCATACAACACTGCTGCCCGATTCTTCATGAACACTCCTCTGTCACCAGCTCTTTCTCGTTCTATTTGAGCGCGCCGCCCGTCAGGCCGCGAACCAGGTGTTTCTGAGCGTAGACGCCGATGGCGACAGGTACCAGGATAATTATGGTAGCCAGCGCGGACACCTTCGCCAGGAAGAGACCTTCGTTGCTTGTGAAGGTCGCAACCATAATAGGCAACGTGGGAGAGTTGGTGTAGGTCAAGGTCACGGCAAAAAAGAAATCGTTCCATGCGAAGATGATGGAGAGCAGCGCCGCCGCCGCTAATCCTGGCGCTGCCATGGGCACAACTATCCTGAGTATGGTCTGCAATGTTGTAGATCCATCCAACCAGGCTCCTTCCAGTACCTCCTTTGGCAGGTCCATAAAGTATGAGCGTGACATCCAGACGATCAGCGGCAGATTCATTGCCGTGTAGACAATGATGAGCGTGAAGAGGTTGTCCAACAGATTGAGACGCGTGATAATGACGAAGAGAGGGATAAGGATCGCTGCAAACGGCATAAAACGCGTGGAAAGCACAAAGAAGAGCATATCGTCGGCGGACTTTTTCCGCATTTGAAAGACCATCGCATAGGCGGCGGGAATCGCCAAACTCAAAGCGAGAGCGGTTGAGACCAGCGAAGCCACCGCGCTATTGAACAGGTAAGCACCAAAGCCGCTACTTGTTGCCAGCGCAAACTGGCTGAGCGTCGGTGCGAAGATGAGCGTGGGCGGAATAGCAATGGCCGCGACTTCCGTCTTAAACCCGGTGATTACCATCCAGAGCACCGGAAAAATCAGCAGAAAAACGACGATATAGGTCAAGGCTGCCCATCCAAAGCGGGACCATTTCTGTGTGGTTGCTATGTTCATGAATCAGCTCCTTTCCGACACGGTACGCTCAGTCATCAGCCGCAACATCCCTCTGGCGGCAAAGATGGCGACAATTACCCCAATTACCCCAAGTGCCGAGGCCTGTCCAACCTGAAACGATGTAAATGCTGTGCGATAGGTGTAGTAAGGCAGCGTGTTCGTTGACACTCCAGGGCCACCCGCGGTCGTCATGTAAATCTCGGCAAATGTCTGGAAAATAAAGATGGTCCCAAACAGGAGAGCGATCTCGTACGCTTTTCGCAGTAGGGGAAAGGTAACGCGCCAGAATGTCATCAAAGCACTCGCGCCGTCAACTTTCGCTGCCTCCATAACCTCGTCGGGGATAGATTGAAGCCCTGCGAGAATGACCAGCATCACGAAGGGGGTCCATTCCCAGGCAACAATGAACGTGATACTCTGAAGTGGGAAGGTGGAGAACCAGGCCACAGCAGGGAGGCCGACAAGATGAAACAGCCAATCAACTATTCCTGAAGATGGACTCAGGAAAAGATTTTTCCATATTAGAGCCATGACCGACGGCGTCACGAGGAATGGCACGGTTGCCACCGCACGCAAGACACCCCTGCCCCAGATTGGGCGGTTAAGGAGGAGGGCCAGAATCGTTCCCGCGATGAGAGCTAACACCATCGCTCCCACCACCAGTTGCACGGTATTCAACAAGATGGGCCAGAAGTTCGGATCGCTGACGAATTCAGTAATGTAGTTTGCAAGCCCCACAAAGGGAAATCCCTCTGTTGGCACCAGTATGTTCCATGAATGCAGACTAAACCACACCGCTAACAGGAAAGGAATCTGGGTTAACGCGATCATATATACCAGCGCGGGGAGGTGCAGCCATACCCTCCCTCCACGTCCCTGCACTGGGGAGGCTGGAGTGGTACGCTTGTACATTCCAGGAAGCGTAAGCTTCTGAGGAGTCTGAGCTACCTGACTCATGGGCCGTCCTTTCTTCTTTCTTTTCAACCTGCTTCTTGTGTACGTAGGAGTGACCAACGAGAGACCGCTGGTTCGATGAAAAGAGACAGTCTCTCGTTAGCCATACCTGTGATAGCTTAGTACCCGGAAGCGTTACTCGCGTTCACTTGCGATGCCAGGATTTGGTCCGACTGCTGAAGAGCCTGGACGACTGTCAATTTCCCGGCAACGACTGCTGACATCAGCTCGCTTACCTGCTGGCCCGCCGACTCAAACTGGGGAATGCCTACATACTGCACGCCATGATAAGGAACCGGATTGAGCGTGGGCGTATCTGGAGTAGCAGTATTAATAGAGTCGAGTGTGACCTGAGCAAAAGGAGCCGCCGCTTGATAGCTCGGGTTCTGGTAGATTGAGGCACGCGTCCCAGGCGGCACGTTGGCCCAACCGAAGGTTTTACCAGCCAGTTCCAGGTATTGCGGACTGGTAGCCCAGGTGATGAACTGGAAGGCCGCGTCTTTGTTACGGCTGGAGTTGACCATACCGAGGGACCAGGCCCATAACCAATGACTGCCATTGGGGGTCACGGCTGTCGGCGCATAGGCATAGCCCACTTTGCCAGCGATCGTGGATTGCGATGGCGTTTCCAACACGCCACCGAACGAAGTCGCGTCATAGAACATCGCGCCTTTGCCCTGCGTCATCAAATTCAAGCACTCTTGCCAGCCTGCGGTGGAAGCTCCTGGCTCTCCATACTTCTGTAACAGCGTAGCGTACAGCGTGACTGCCTGCTGCACCGCCGGCGTGTTCAGCTGGGGTTGCCATTGCTGGTTGAACCAACTGCCGCCAAAGGTGTTGATCATCGTGTCAAGCGGGGCCAGATTCATACCCCAGCCAGCTTGACCACGCAGGAGAATACCGACAGTACCGGTTGCAGGATCATTCAGCTGCTGAGCGAACTGAGTGATCTGGCTCCATGTAGGATGAAGTGGCATGGTCAGGTGGTGCTGTGCGAAGATTTGCTTGTTGTACATGAGGAAACTGCTCTCGCCGTAGAATGGCAGCGTATAAGGATCGCCCTTATAGGAAAGAGACGACATGACCGGCTTGAGCAGATCGTCATAGTTGTAGCTGCTCTTCTGGGAGGCTGACATCTTGCCAAGGTACGGCTGCAAATCTTGAATCCAGCCATTATGCGCCCAGATAGGAGATTCGTAGCTACCGATGGTTGCAATATCGAACTTACCAGCGTTGGTGGCGACATCCTGCGTCACTTTCGTACGCAGGTCGTTTTCAGGCAAGGTGACAAATTTGACCTTGATGTTGGGATACTGTTTCTCGAATACCTGTTGGGTCAACTGCTCCATCTGGACCATTTGAGAATTGTTCACGGTTGCCACAGTGAGTGTAGTGGTACCGGAAGAAGATGATTGGCTGCTAGGGGAGCATGCAGCCAATCCTGCCAGCAGCAGAGCGAGACCTGTGAGCACAGCGACGACTCGTGCGGTGATCTTCATGGCAGATTCCTCCTTAGGAAGGAACAAAAAATACGACAACAGGACGCCTGAATAACAAATACTTGTAGGACGCACATAAGAAGGAAGCTATTCAACAGTGTTGAGCCTTCTGAAACACGACCCTCCTTTCTTTTCTCTGCTCTAAGGAATGGTGTGAAGCAGAAAAACGATTAGCTAATCGTTTATTCCAAAAATACCATAGGATATTCCGTTTGTCAAGCCTTATCGAGCGGAAAATTTGGCCTGATTGGCAGATTTCAGGCCCAACTCGTCTCTGCCCGAACGGGATGGCTTGACAGGAGCCAGTCCCTATGGTGCGTTCAGTGCAACGATTAGCTGGCCGTCTGAGAGGAGTTTGTCGCTCATTTCCCAACGCTACTCAATTTCCTTTATCTTCAAATGTCTGCCTGACACTATCTTTATTTGACAGAAAAAGGTATGATAGATACAGCATAACGATTAGCTCCTGCTTGGAGCCTGGGAACAATGCATTCCATTGTGCATGAAAGCGAGTTACAACCACATGGCGCTGTCTCCTAATCGCTCAGTAACCATCAAAGATGTAGCTAACCATGCTTCTGTTTCCGTTGCGACGGTGTCTGCTGTGATGAATAAAAACAAATATGTGAGTCCTGAATTAGCGCAACGAGTACGCGAAAGCATCACCGCTTTAAGCTATAAACGGAACAGTTTTGCTCATGGGTTAAAGACTCGGGTAAGCTACAAAATAGGGCTTATTGTCCCTGACATTACGAATCCCTTCTTCACAAACATCGCTCGTGGGGTAGAAGATGTGGCGAGCGCTCACAATTATTCTTTAATTCTCGGCAATACCGATGAAGATCCTGAGAAGGAGAAAAAGTATCTTCAACTATTAGAAAGCAAGCAAGCTGATGGCCTCATCATTGCTGTAACGGCCCGCAGTCACGAGTATTTACAATCTCTACCTATTCAGCATCTAGCCTTGATAAGCATCGACCGCTCGCTCTTTGATTTGGGCATCGATACGGTCATGGTAGATAATAGAGCAGGCGCCAGAACAGCAATAGAACATCTCATTGCGCTTGGCCATCGACGTATTGGTCTGGTGACGGGGATTCGTGGGATCGCACCCACAGAAGAACGCCTGTTGGGATATACTGAAGCGCTCGAAAAACACGGAATTGCTGTCGATCCCGCCTTGATTGCCGTGTCGTATGCACGCGTAGGTGGAGGAGAGCGTGGAGCGATGCAACTCCTCGCACTTGAAAATCGGCCAACGGCGCTCTTCATGATGGATGGAACCATGGCTATCGGCGCACTACAAACTATAGCGAAGTCAGGTCTGCGTTGTCCAGAAGATATCGCCCTTGCTTGTTTCGATGATTTCACATGGGCCGCAGTGATGCAGCCTCGTTTGACGGTCATCGACCAACCAACCTATGAAATCGGCCAACAATCGGCTCATCTCCTCTTTGAACGGCTACAGAATCGGAAAAGAGCACCGAGAGAGATACGCCTTCAAACGCAATTAATCGTTCGTGAATCATGCGGTGCCATGTTACGGTGAAGCACGAGAGGCATAATCTGTTGCTGCTTCATGTGTACTGGCTACTTAGTACGTCCGTTCGCCAAATGGTGCCCTTGCTCCTTTTGCCATCAGCAGGTTTCTAGACAGGAGCGCTCTCAATCGCCCCACCGCGCGCAACGACGCCTTCTGCGCCTGCGTCAATCCTTTCACCCCGCTGATATTCATCGCTCGTAGGGTCGCTCACGCCGCAGTGTTCTCAGCCCTTGATCTGCCCCTCAAAGCGCTCGTCTGGCCGAGTGAGGATGGTCGGGTCTGGGTCAGTTCTACCAGCGCCGCCTACCTGCGGGTCCGCTACGCTCTCCCACAGGAATTGATCGGCAATATCGCTGTAGTTGATGTCTTGATTGAGCAGGCGCTCCAGGGCTAATGCGTCGGTTGGACGAGCAAGTCGTGGAAGCGTTGTCTGTCGAAGAAAAACCGATTTCCTGAAGCGCGGCCTCAAAAGGCTGAAAAAGGTTCCATTGTGACCGCGTTTCATGCTAGACTGATGATTGGGGAGGTTGAGAAAAGAAAGAAGACAGATCATGGAAGGAGATCAGAGCAATGACCACCGGACTTCCCGACTTTTTTCAGTATAACCTCTGGGCGAACCTGCGTTTCACGGTCGCGGAACAGGGGGAACTGAGCCAGATCTTCCATCTTGACGGGGGGACCTATGATGCTCCGGTCATCGTCGTGTTGATCCAGGCCGTCAACCACGCCATCGATCATCGTTCGCAGATAGCCACGCTGCTGAGCCAACAGGATATCGAGCCACCCGACCTCGATGGCTGGTCGTACAATGATGTAATGCACTAAAGGTCGAAAGAGTGGCTGTCTGCGAACGATGAGGTAAGACTCCCGCGTAGCGACAAACCGCAAAAGGAGAGAGATATGAACAAGAGTGTGCTTGGTCTTCATCATGTAACGGCCATTGTGGGTGATCCACAGCAGAACGTCGATTTTTATGCGGGTGTGTTAGGCCTCAGACTCGTCAAGCGGACGGTCAACTTTGATGACCCGGGGACCTATCATCTCTATTATGGGGATGAAATCGGCCACCCCGGCACCATCATCACCTTCTTCCCCTGGCCAGACGCGCCCAGAGGACGCAGGGGCACGGGACAGATCGTTGCTATCGCCTTCTCCCTGCTCGCAGATGCCCTCCCCTACTGGATCGGACGCCTGTCTGAGCACGGGGTCGCCCTCAAGGCGCCGCTGACACGCTTTGATGAACAGGTGCTGTCGTTCACTGATCCGCACGGGCTCTCCCTCGAACTCGTGGCCCATCATGAGGCCGACCAGCGCAGCGGCTGGAAAGACAGTCCGATTCCCGCAGAGCGCGCCATCCGCGGCGTCTATGGGATTACCCTGGCGGAGACGCAGCGTAAGCAAACAGAGCAAATGCTGACGGAGGTCCTCGGCTTTCGACAACAGCATGAAGAAACGAACCGTGTGCGCTACGAAGTGGGAGAGGGTGGGCCAGGGACGTTTGTCGATATCCTGGAACTGCCCCAGCAAGGGCGCGGCAGCATTGCTGTCGGTTCGGTCCATCACGTGGCATGGCGCACCCCTACCGATGAGCAGCAGGCACAGTGGCGCCTGCTCCTGAGCGAGCAAAGGAGAGACGTCACTCCCATCATTGATCGTGAATACTTCCATTCCATCTACTTCCACGAGCCGGGAGGCGCCCTCTTCGAGATTGCGACCGATCCCCCGGGTTTTGCCGTAGACGAAGCGGTGGAAGAGCTCGGCACGCACCTCAAGCTGCCGCCCTGGTTGGAAAAAGACCGCGCCTTGCTTGAGCAAGCACTTCCCGCTCTCGTCGTCCCTGAATGAGCGCGATAGGAGGACGAGCGTGGAAACATCATCTCTGGGCTTCATACACGCAGAGTGGCTCATTTTGTCTTGCCTGTCCTGAGAGGCCTTCACGAAGGCACGTGGTACAATAAGGAATAGAATGAGAAAAGTGAAAGAAGATCAGGAGGTGAGAAAATGAGTGAAGGATTCTTCTCGCGAGGATTCCGCGGTCGCCGCCAGAAAAGCGACGAGAGCGGACGAATCCCGCCTGGACAATATCTCGAGCGCGGCTTTCCCGTCCTCTCGGCGGGGCCGACGCCGCATACGCCGCTCGCGAACTGGGATTTCTCCATTGTGGGGGAGGTCGATCAGCCAAAACGGTGGACCTGGGACGAATTTCATACCCTGCCGCGCGAGACGGTGACGAAAGATATCCACTGCGTGACCAAGTGGTCGAAACTGGACACCCACTGGGAAGGCGTCTCCCTCGATACCCTGCTCGCGCAGGTCTCCTACGACGCCAACTTCGTGATCGCCTTCAGCGATGGGGGCTATACCACCAATCTGCCCCTGGAAGAGGTGCTGGGTGGGAAGGCGTGGGTCGTCGACACCTATGAAGGCCAGCCGCTGCCGCCAGAACATGGCGGCCCGGCACGCTTGCTGGTGCCCCACCTCTACTTCTGGAAGAGCGCCAAGTGGGTGCGGGGCCTGCGCCTGGTCGACGAGGATGAACCGGGCTTCTGGGAGTCGCTTGGCTACAACAATCACGGTGATCCATGGAAAGAAGAACGGTATTGGGGCGACTGACCTGGCAGCTTGGTGAGGTGGTGGCCACGCAGGCAGAGACCGCTCGAACGAAGAGCATCACACTGGCGGTCCCCGCCTGGATGGGGCATCGCGCGGGTCAACACGTGGATGTGCGACTCACCGCCGACGATGGCTACCAGGTCGAACGCAGTTATTCGATCGCTTCGCCGCCCGAGGAGCAACCGCACGTGACGCTGACCGTCGAACGGCTCGATGATGGGGAAGTATCGCCCTATCTCGTCGATGAACTGCGCGTCGGCGACAAGCTGGAACTGCGCGGCCCCGTCGGGGGCTACTTCGTCTGGGAGGCGTCCATGGGCGGGCCGCTCTTGCTGGTCGCCGGGGGGTCGGGCATCGTGCCCTTGATGGCGATGCTGCGCCACCGCGCCGCCGTGGGCAGCACCGTTGCGACCCGGCTGCTCTATTCGTCGCGCTCCTTTGAGGAGGTGATCTACCGCGACGAACTCGACCGCCTGGTCAAGAGCAGCACGATGCTTGAGATAGCACATACCCTGACCCGCGTGCAGCCGCCCGGATGGACGGGATATCACCGCCGCATCGACACCCAGATGCTGCGTGAGGTGGCGTGGCCACCTGATCAACGTCCCCTGGCGTTCATCTGTGGCCCCACACCGTTCGTGGAAACCGCCGCGTCCAGTCTCGTCACTCTGGGAAACGAACCAGCACGCATCAAGACCGAACGCTTTGGACCGACAGGAGAAGCATGATGGAGCACAAACTGGATGGCAATGCCGCCGGGGGCATCCTGCAAGAGATCTTCCCTTTTGAAATGACGCTCGTCCAGGCCACCTGTACGGGCTGCGGCGCAACCAATGCCGTTGGTGCGCTCGCCGTCTACATGCACGGGATGGGGACGGTCGTCCGCTGCCCCTCCTGCGAGAGCGTGCTCATCCGCATTGTGCAGGCAAAGGGGTGCTACTGGCTGGATATGCAGGGTGTGCGCGTCCTTCAGATCAACGTAGAGGTCTAGCCTCCTTCTTCGTAACTCTGCTTACGATGGTTCAGATGATGGACGACCTGGGGGAACCACGCATGACGACCGGGGGCATGAACCCGGTGGTCGGCTCCGGGCCGTCTCTGTGGGCAGGCGTTAATGACAGATCAATGACAAAACATGACGACCATGTTCATTTTCCTGTCATGTTCACAGAATATACTGAGGACACAAACCCAAACAATGAGTTTGCTGAACTAACGTATGAAAATACCATAGAATCTGATCTGGCCTTGTCAGAGATTGGCGAGGTCGGGTCAGTTCTTTATAAGTAAGACTTAGTATAGCCGAACGCATAAACATCAGACATTTTTGGGAAAAGCAATGAAATACGATAGATTAAACAAGAGGAAGGTAATGGTATGACTCCCCCTTGGAATCAGGATTCCGTCATGAACTGGAGTATGACGGAAAGATCCTCTTGCTATATATTCAAGGCGCAAGATATCGCTGGAATCAGGCACGCGCTCACTACTGCACGCGCATGGGGGCTATCGGTGATTCCATATGGCGCAGGGCATAGCTATACAGATGCAGCCCTGAATACCGGCGGAGTTATCATCGATGTAACGGGCATGCGCCGTATCCTCTCCTGGGATCCCGAGCGAGGGATCATGCAAGTTGAGCCAGGAGTGACCATGCGCGATATGGTTCGTGTCGCCCTGGTGGATCGATGGTGGCCGGCGGTTACTCCATCCACAGCGGATGCCACGATTGGCGGATGTGTTGCCATGAATGTGAACGGGAAGAATGCCTGGAAATGCGGCTCTTTTGGTGAACACCTTCTGTCCATCACCGTGCTGCTGGCTACCGGTCAAATGCTTACCCTTTCACCTGAGAGCGATCCTCAGCTTTTCCAGGCTTTTGTGGGGAGCGCCGGTTTATTAGGGATTATCACATCTATTACGTTACAACTACAGCGCATCCCCTCAGGGCGCGTAGATGTTCTTGTACGTTCAGCCGCCTCATTAGGCGAGATCTTTACGATATTCCAGGAAGAACAGTCAGCAGATTACTTAGAAGCCTGGGTGGATGGCTTCGCCGGAGGACGCTGTATGGGCCGGGGGATCGTCACCTGTATAAAATACAGCGACGTGTGTGATGACTATAGATTACAGCCTCAGGCATCCCGCATACCAGATCAGCTCCAGCAGGGCTTTGCTCGATGTGTCGGCAAGATATGCCGGCCAGCCGTGAAGAGGGGCGTGCGCATTGCAAACAGTGTGATGTACTGGTGGAGCAAATGGTGGGACAGGAAGTTGATTCGACAAAGATCTCTGTTTCACTGTACCTACTATCCAACAGCAGCGTTTATGGGTTATCGAACACTCCTCCCCCAGGGAACTGAAACATTTCAGGCATTTGTTCCGCGTAGTCAGGCAGAAGTGCTTTTCAAGGAAATAATGCGACGTTCGCGAGAGAACAATTTTATGCCACTCTGGTGCCTAATAAAACAGCATCGGCAGGACCCTTTCCTCCTCAGCTACCAGGTCGATGGCTTCTCATTAGAAGTCAATTACCAGATCACCCCTCAGACAGCTCGATTACTGCTCAAGATGCTGCGGGAGTTGATGGATCTTGTGATCGAGGCAGGAGGAAGATTCTATCTCGCGAAAGACTCTCTTCTCACAAATGCCCTCTATCGCCAGAGTATTGGGGATGCCGCAGTTGAAGCATTTCTCCATCTCAAGCGGCTGTATGATCCAGAAACGCTTTTCCAATCGAACCTGTTTCGTCGTGTGTTCCAGGTATCTCTCCAAGAAATGGAGAGGCGTTCTCTGACTCAGAGAGGAGGAGAGCTTTGCTCCCACTGATCTATACCAGTCCAGGCGCAGTCGTAATATTCCTGGCTGCCTGTCTGATCTGGGACGTGCCAGAAGTGATCGTCGCGTTCAGGCAAAAGGCAAAGGTATTCAGAAAAGATGCATCAATCCAGGATCGCGGCTCTCTGGGCATCCTGATCGGACTACTGTGGGGCGGCCTCGCCTTGAATTTCTTGCTCGGTGGTTTGTTTCAAGCAGCAGCGATACCCTGGCATCGAACAGCGTTCTTTCTGCTCGGGGTAGCCTTGATCCTCCTCGGTGTTGCCTTTCGCTGGTACGCTATCTGGACACTGGGGCACTTCTTTACCCGGGATGTGGCGGTGTCTGCTGATCAGAAGGTGGTGCAAAACGGCCCGTACCGTTATATTCGCCATCCTGCCTACAGTGGAACCATCTTGACCATGCTGGGGATGGGCCTTGCATTGACAAACTGGGCCAGCCTGGTCGTCTTGCTCGTGTGCGTGCTCGCTGGCCATCTATACCGGGTGCGAGTTGAAGAGAAGGCGCTCAGCCAGACCATCGGCCAGCCATACCTTGAATACATGCATCGTACTAAGCGCTTCATTCCATTTGTGCTCTAGCAGCTAAGTAAGGAAAAAACGATGATGATCCTCTTGATCATTTTGATCGTGCTCCTCATTATTCTCCTCCTTTGGATGACGGGCTTTCTTTTTGCTACGGATTTTTCTGTTCCGCTGAGGGATGCAAGACAGTTTCACCATGTGCTCGTTATTTTCCCGCATGCCGATGATGAAGCCATCACTTGCGGCGGGTCACTGCATCGTCTCTCGGCAGGGGGAAGAGCAGTGACGTTAGTGCTGTTGACCAAAGGCGAAAGAGGTCCGAATGCAACGCGCAACAGAAGCCTCAAGGATGTTCGAACGAGAGAAGCCCTGGCAGTGACCGCAATCCTTGGGATCTCCAAACTCGTCCAGGAGGACTTAGGTGATGGAGAATTGTGCTCTAAAAAGCAGGAACTGAGGATGTTCATTGAAACTCTTATCGAACAGGAAAAACCCGATCTCCTTATTACCTATGATCTTGCCGGGCTTTACGGGCATGCAGATCATATCACCTGTTCTGAGATCATCACCGAGCTGAAGAAAACCAGATTTCAAGAGGTTCCTTTATGGTATGTGACGTTCCCCAAAAGAGTGCTGGCAAGAGTTAAGCTGCCTGAACATATAGCAATAGACCCACATATTCAAGAAAAACGGGCTTTCCCCACGCATAAACTATTCATAGGAGTCAGCGTATTTCCAAAGATCAATGCATGGTATACGTATAAAAGTCAACGAGTTGCTTTGAGAGAGGGTATAAGTAAATTCATTCCCATATGGTCTTTATGGTTTATCCTTTCCATGGTGCTCTTTGAATACTTTGCCGAGGCGGGTTAGTCCAAAGGAGGACAGGCATGCAGAAAACAGAAAAAGCTTCGCGGAAAACCCTGCGAAACATTGCTCTTGGAGTTGGTGCAGTGAGCTTCCTGACGGTACCGATCGCGCTAGAAGTTCGGTTGAAGCAGGCAACACAACCCCTGACAGATGCGTGGCAGCATCTGCCGATCGAACCTCGCCGCTCTACGCTGCTCGGTATTAGCTTTCGCTTGCCGCAAGTTGCTGCGCTTGGATTGGATGCGCGAACCATCCTGCAAACATTGCTCACCTACCCATTTCAGCTCATTCGCCTGGGAGCTTACTGGAATCGTATAGAACCTGAGCCAGGAAATTTTTATACTGACGAGCTCGATTGGCAGATCGATGCCGCTGAACGAGCAGGGAAGCAGATGATCCTGTGTGTTGGCCCTCTGAAAACCTTTAGTTACCCCGAGTTCTTTGTGCCAGCCCACTACCTGAGGCCCCCTTTCCAGGAACATACTCTCATCAAGCCGTTCGCTTACCCGTCATTGCTTGCGGCTGCGACAGCATTCATCACTCGTCTGGTGGAGCGATATAAACATCGGAAGGGGATTGTCGCCTGGCAACTGGAACACGAAGCTGTGGATCCACTTGGGGTAGAACACTCCTGGCGGTTGGATGTTGCCTTTGTCGAAAATGAAATCGAAGCAGTCAGAAAAGCCGATCCCACCAGGCCAGTTATGATGAACGGCTTTTTGCCGACCTCTTTGCCCGTGCGTCTCTCCCAATGGTGGCGGACGCGCGATCAGGGTGACTCACTCGCAGTAGCCCGGCGCATGGCAGATATCGTCGGGATCGACTACTACCCACGACACGCACTGATGAGCCTTGGGACTAAAACAGTGTACCTGGATGGAAGTAAGACTCCCTGGCAGCAGTACGGACGGAAGCAATTGTTCGCATGGACTCACGCTCATGGACAAAAGCTGATGATTGCCGAGGGACAGGCAGAGCCGTGGGAGACAGTGACGACCCCACCCAATCCCCACGGGCAGGGCATGTACAGTTGTCTGCCGGAACACGTCATCACCAACTATAACACCTGCATGCGCTGGTCTCGACGAGAAGCTCCCCTGTATGCGTACCTCTTTTGGGGAGCAGAGTATTGGATGCTCCGAAAGCAATGTGCAGACTCAAGCTATCTCCAGGCGTTTGCTCGCATTCTTGAACGTGCTTGATATGGCAAGCAGCCATCAGCCGACAACAAACTTTATGTAGCCCGCGTTACCCGATCCGCTGAATATTACGGGCAGTAGGGCCAGTTCTGTTCTCGACGACCTCAAACTTCACCGGGACCCCTGGCCTGATGGTGCGATAACCCTCCCCAGGAAGGGCGGTGAAGTGAAAGAACACCTCGTCGCCTGAACCATCTCTCGCGATCATGCCAACACCAGCATTGAGATCGAACCAGCGCACCACGCCCTTCGCTACGGGGAGGCCGTTGGCGCCCAGCAGTGGTGTACCGTCAGCCCATTCTTGCTGGGGAATGCGGATCTGCTGCACCTCAGCAGTGGTATATTGCTCATAACGGTAGTCAGACCGTGTTTCCATGATGGCCCGCAGGTCGTGCCGCAGTTCTTCGTTGGTGGGGCGACCCACAAAGTACCACCCGTTGTAGATAGCATGGATGGTCAAATCCGGACGTAACACAAAGGTATACGGCTGCGCACGGTATGCGTATTCCCCCTCCGTCTCGTCAAGGATGTTGAGCTGCCTGATCACAACTCGATGCTCATCGGACAAAAAGGTCCACTGAGCTCCAAGGCCAGCGCGAAATGCAGCCTGGACGAGGGGTGGGTCTGCGCTCACCGCGACGAGTTTGCCGTAATTGACCGACAGTTCCTGTTGAAAATCGACCAACTGCCGCATTTGCCGCTGATCGCGCGGGCAGAAGAACCCCCGGTAAAAGACGAGAATCAGCGGATAGCCATCCAGATAGCCCAGGTGTTGATCGAGGAGACTGGGCCTGGTAAAATGTGAGAGGTGCTTCAATTCGTTCTGGTGATTCGGTAAGGCAATGTCGGGAAACCGATCGTTCACCTTCAGATTGGTTGTCATATGAGTACTCTCCTGACACAACAGTGCAGTCAAGCTAACCCGGCTCGCTGGCATGCCCGTTGCACAGTCAGCGTGCCTCCGCGCTTGAAAGGCTATGATTCAGCGTCGATCTGAAGAACGCGCACACCGCGCATGTCGAGCCAGTATCGCCCCTTTGCATGTACAACCCGGATAAGGACGTTATCGCAGGTAGGACAACGTACCACCATCCCCATGCCGTGCATGTAGACGGTGAGCGTCCCAATAACCCCAGTCGCGCCGCAGCTTGTACAGGTCGCCTGGACTGTGGTCATTTCAAAAGGAAAGATCTCCTGCAGGATGCCACCGGCAGCGTTGCCGTCCAGTTTGTTTTCCATCATACTCCTCCTGTCGGTCCGAAGCGTTCGGTCTTGATTCGCGTCGATTCATATCCCAACGATAACAAGCCCGCTGCGTGTATGCCCTTCTTACTAATAGTATAGTCTTCGTATATGTCGAATCGTTACAGTTGGAAGGTGTGCTGGCTAATTAGATCATCCGTTCTCAAAAACCGATTGTTGTTCACTTCCCGTTAAATCGTCTTTACATCGTAAGTTAACTGCTGTCCAGGTTGATCGAGCAGAACAAACCTAAAACAATGCTGTGCTCAATACTTCGCTCTGCGCACATGCCAGGTGCATGGTGCATGCAACTGCTAACGTCACTTTACGTACATGTGGCATAATCAATGCGTGTTCTGTTGCCCAGACTTCCCAGGGAGAGATACGCACCCGATTGCCATTAATGGTGGAACGGGGGCGAAGAAGCAATTAATCGGAGTAATGGGGCACGGTGATGCTACTGTCATTCTATGTAGTAACTACGGCAACATTACCATTATCGCTGAAGAGAGCAACGAAAGGGAGTATTCCATGAGCAACGAATCTAATGCAGATAATAAAGAACAAGAGAAAGAGGGCTCGCGGACATGGGAAGGCGGTTTTGGAAAACACCGCTTCCGGGCACAATGGGATCGAGGGCCAAAACACGCCCGGTTCCATTTCCAAGGGCCATTTACCGATGAGGATCCCGATGGAATAGGTACCGCGTTTTCACCTGACTTCGGTTTTGAGTGGGAGCGTGGACGAGGAGCACGCGTGTTTGGTGAGTACGAAGAGCGCTGGGACGATGTACGAGAGCAGGCCGAGCGAGCTGCCCGCCGCACAGCTGAACGCGCCAAAAGTTATGCACAACGCGCGACCAGGCATGTACGTGACACGGATTGGGATGCTGTGGAACATGAGGTCCAAAAAGTGGTGGAGAAAGTGATGTCCGAACTGGAAGAAACACTCGCAACTATTCGCCACGAGTGGAAGAAGCGCAATGAGGAATCTCAATCCTCTAGAGGTAAGCAAAGTCCCAAAGCACAGCGTGTACCTATCGAGTATGATGAAGCAGAAGCTCCATTAGATGAAAATACGGCCGATAGCGCTCCCTCTGCTAGCTCGAGGAGCGCTGCCCCCTCGAGTCCGCTTTCGCGTGACGAGCGAGATGTAGAGCGCCGCGTTATTCTTGAAGAGCTTCGCACTGGCAATATCTCAGTCGAAGAAGCAGAGCGTCGCCTCAACAGCCTGAATTAATACATTTTATATGTATACCTGACCGAAAGAGTCAGTCGATATGAGACAGGTGGCCCGTTTGCATTCAGCAATAGCCGAGCGGCTGCAGTTCGCGCGGGCGTTCCATTCGCGCCCATTCACGCTCTTGTGGGCGGGACAGACCATCTCCGTGCTTGGCGATGCCGTGTTCACCATTGCCATCACCTGGGAGGTCCTGCTCCTGACCGACTCGGCCACAGCGATGAGCCTCATCCTCATCGCGCAGTGGGCTCCGAGAATATTGTTCCTGTTGCTTGGTGGTGTGATTGCTGACCGCGTATCGCGGCGCTTCCTCATGCTGTGCGCCGATGCGGGGCGCGGATGTATCGTCATGCTGGTAGCCTGGCTAAGCTGGACCCGCCTGCTGCAATTCTGGCACCTCGTCGCCCTGGCCCCTCTGTTTGGCATTGTGAGCAGCTTCTTTGACCCGGCATACCAGGCCATTATGCCCCAAATGGTAGAGACAGAAGCGCTTACGTCGGTCAATTCGCTCAATACGCTGAGCCGGAATGTAGGTTTTCTGCTAGGACCCGTGCCGGGCGCAATTTGTGCCGCACTTTTCGGTATGGCAAGCGCTTTCGCCTTCGACGGGTTGACCTATGGTATTTCGGCACTCTGTCTCCTGGCGCTTCGCCTTCCTGCAGCCACAGCGACCTCACAAGTGGAAGTTCCAGCTCATCCAGCTGAAGCGGATGAGGCACGTAATCATGCTTCACAAGGGATACGGGGCGCAATGAGAGACGCGCGAGATGGCCTGCGTTACGTCTTCAGCGTTCCGTGGCTGTGGGTGACGGTTCTGGCTTCGCCGCTGGTCGGTGCCGGCTTCGCGGGGGCGATGTGGGTATCACTTCCCAGGCTGGTCCGCGATGTATATGGTGCAGGAGTCTGGTTGATAGGGGCCGTGGCAACGGCAGACGCAGTCGGCTCGATTCTTGCCGCTCTTGCTATAGGAAATGCATCCAAGCTGCGGCGCGGCATTGTTGCCTATAGCGCGGTCCTTGTTGGCGGCTGCGCGCTGATCGCTTGCGCTCTACCACTACCCCGCCCCGTCGAGCCAGCCATTGTCATTGCTGCATCGGCCCTGGTCGGCGCTGGCCTGGCAATTTTTACGATCCTCTGGGGGACACTCCAACAGGAGAAGGTGCCAAACGACAAACTGGGGCGCGTCAGCAGCATAACGCAGCTGGGGGTAGCTTCCACACTGCCTGGCGGGCTTGTCCTGGCGGGCTTGCTGGCAGACCACATCGGGCCTGCCCAAGTTTTCGCGCTCGCCGGAATGCTCGTAGTGGTACCGGCATCTATTGGTCTGAGCATTCGCGACATTCGCCAACTGCGATGAACGGAGTCGCAGAACCTCCGGCACAGGCTAAAGCGTTGCAATCTCCAGGTGTACAGGCCTGTTCGTCGCGGGAAGTAACACGCCGCTATCCTGCCAGTAGACGAGGTACAAGGTACTTGCAATGCGTTGAGTAGCATAACGAGACGCGATGGAAGAGAGTTCATTGTCCTCGCAGAAGCCCACGGAAAGGTAATCATAACCCTTGCCGGACCAGTCTGCGCACGCCTGCTTCAGCAACTCTGCGAAAACGGACTTGTTTCCGCTCAAAAATGCCGCGTACAAGATTTTGATGCTCGCCCCGGCGGCTGGTAAGCGAGGGATGCCCCGAACGTAGGCGAACAGGTTGTAAAATGGGCGTATTACTTCCATCCTACGGGAGTAGGCCGTTACGACGGTTTGTTTGAACGACTGCTGATCCCAAACTCCCAGCGTTCCCAGAACCTTCCCATTTTCGCGATACGCATACAAATTCTCCCAGGAGAAACCGGGGAGCAGGTTGCTTTGACCGAGCATGTCTTGCAGCGTGTACATAGGGGCGAATTGATAGCGACTGTTCCATTCCTGGAGGAATGTGACAGCCTGCGGGAGTAGATCTGGATTCCCCCTGCTCACCTCGTTACGAAACTTTTGCCTCCCGCGTTTTTTTGTGAGCGGAATAAGGTAGGTGATGAGGTGCGCGACAGGTTGATAGACCGGAAGTCCTGCGCGCGCGCTGGTCAATAAAGCCTTCGCATCAGTGTTGTCATTCATGATGGTTGTGAAGTAGTAAGGAACAGCGCCGTCGGCATGAAGTTCCTTGAGGTATTTATAGCCACGTGCCAGCCCAATATTGCTGCGGGCTTGCGGGACGCCTCTCAGCATGCTCAGGTAGCCTACGCTTGTCGGCTTGCCATCGATGTACACGCACCGTATGCTCCGGCTGCCCATGCCCACCATTTGTCCCTTCTGGCGGTCTTTGCAGGTGATCACCTGGCTTGCAGCGCTCCCGGCCTGCTCGGCCAGAAAAAACGAAGGTTCGCGGAGAAAGGCGAGGGTAATATTGCCCGGCATCGATATATGGCGGAGCAATTCGCGGAGCTCACCATCGTCCGCCTCCGTTGCCAGGGCAAACTCGAACCTACGCTGCCCGGACATACAGGCTCCTTCTATTGCGAGTAAACATATCAGTTCCTGCTCTCAGCATAGAGCGGTGAGGGGCGTACCGGGTAATTCCCCAATGGCAGCCCATCCTTCTGCCCGATCTCTTTACGCAGCAGCGCGTTAATTCCCCAGAACGCGGCGGCTTTTCTCAGGGTCGTAGCATTCCCCCTGATGTTCGCGGAACGTCTTATCATACCAGGGAGGCTGTAGAATCTCCTGCGGGCTTTCAAGCACAGCTCATGCAGTTCCTGGGACGTCATATTCTTAGGGGTAAATGGAACATCACCAAAGCGAAACGTTGGCGATAACCACCATTGTTCATCGGTCAGCTTCCCTTCAGAGCGAAATTGTTCATACAGCGGCGTGCCAGGAAACGGAAGCAGGTGATTAAACGCCGCGATAAACAGGCCGAAATCGATGGCCGCTTCTGCCGTATGCAGGGTATCATCGACCGATTCGGTGTCATAGCCGAAGATGAAGGTCCCGTAGAGTCCGATGCCGTGCTGGTGCAGGCGATCTATTAGCTTTTTATAGTCCCCCATGACGACGTTGAGCTGCTTATCCATGAGTCGCAGGGTATCGTGGCGGAGCGATTCGAAGCCGATCAGCACTCCGGCGCAGCCGCTCTCCGCCATGATTTCAAGCAGCTTTTCATCTCTTGCCATATTGAGCGTACCCTGACCCAACCAGTTGATTTTGAGCGGAATAAGCTCACGGCAGAGGTCGCGCGCGTGCTTGAGGTTTCCGACGAAATTGTCATCCACGAAGAAGACATTGCGGTTTTTGAGTGAGGCAATCTCTGCGACGATGCTGTCGATTGAGCGCCCGTTATAACGGGAAGAGGTCGCAGCAGCAATCGAGCAGAAGTTGCAATGGAGCGGGCAGCCTCTCCCTGTTTCAAGGCAGCTCAGCTTGAAATAGGGCTTCCCCTGAAAGATGTCCCTGCGCGGCATGCCATAGTCATAGGGCTGCGCTTTGTTCTGCGTGTACCGGTGCTGGAGCGTTCCCCTCTCAGCATCCCGTATGACTTGCTCCCAGAGAGGTTCGGCGTACCCCACCAGGATGTTGTCGGCATACCCTTGCGCCTCATCTGGAATGAGGGTCACATGATAGCCTCCCAGCAGCGTTTTCACCCCTCTTTTGTGATACTCGGCAGCTATTTCATACGCGCGCTTCGCCGTGTAGGTTTCGACAGTAATGGCCGCCAGGTCGGTCAGAGCATCAAAATTGATGGATTCCACGCGCTCGTCGTAATAGGCAATTTCGACATCAGGCGGCGTTAAGCCCACGAGGGTGGCGATGGTGAGCGGCTCCATCTGCCAGGTGCGCACATACTCCTTGCTGCTTTTTCTCCCGACATGTGGAGTGATGAAGGTAATCTTCATAAAATTCCTTTCAGATGCTACTGTGACTCTATAAGCTGAACGCGCCACGGCTCGACCTCACAGGGGACAGGAATGTAATCGGGGAGCATCCTGGCATACTTTGTGTAGCCGATGTTCGCGAGAAGCGAGGTTTTCAGGACCAGACCGGAACGAGAAGCCGCCGAGCTTGCGACGCGTCGCAGCATAGATGGTAAGCTATATACCTGCCTCCATGCCCACTGCGCTCCTGCTTGCAATTCCTCAACTGTCATGTTTTGCGGCAGGAACACGACATTTTGCCCTCCGTAGTACGTCCAGTCCTTGATGAGAATCCTCCCCTGCGCCTGGAGCTGCCTGTACAGCGGAGTGCCGGGAAAAGGCGTCGCGATAGAGAAGCGGGGCAGGTCAATGGCGGCCTTATTGACGAATTCAACGGTGCGCTCGAAGATACCCTTGTCATCGCCATCGAGTCCGAAGACAAAACAGCCGTTGATAGCAATTCCGTGATCGTGGATGATCTTGACTGCTTCGCTGTAGTCTTCAGGCTTATTAAAGCCTTTTCTCATTTGTTTGATGGTAGCGGGCGATACCGACTCAAAGCCGATGAGCAGTCCTCCGCACCCGCTCTGGGCCGCCAATTTTAGCATTTCGCGGTCGCGAGCGATGCGAATGGTTGAAAGCCCGCCCCAACGCTTCTTCAGCGGGATTAGCTCACGGTACAACTGCTTGATATAGGTGGGGTTCTCAGTAGGACTCAGATCAAGAAAGAGGAAGTTATCTCCCTCGAGGCGCTCAATCTCGCGGATTACCTCCTGAACGGGGCGTTGAAGATAGCCCGGCCAGGCAACGGGCACAACGCAGAAGTTGCACTTGTATGGGCATCCACGCACGGCCTGGACGGTATTGATCGTGATATATCCTTCGCGCTTCAGCAGGTCGCGCCGGGGTTCAGGGACGTTGGCGAAGCGATAGCCAGGTCCCTCGTCATAGCGGGATCGCATCTTTCCGGCTGCAAAGTCGCGCAGGAGTTGAGGCCACGACTGTTCTGCGTACCCGACGACAATGGCGTCCGCGTGCGGCTGAGCCTCGTCGGGAACGAGCGTAGGGTGTACTCCACCAATGACCACCGTCATACCCATCTCTCGCAGCTGGCGCGAGAGATCGTAGACACGAGGAGCATTCGGCGTAATACAGGTGATGCCGACAATATCGGCATCGATTGCCTCAATGTTCAGTTGCTCGACCCCTTCATCGATGATACGGATCTCAGCATTCAACTCCTCTGGCACGAGCGCAGCCAGGGTCGTCAGGGTAAGAGGTGCGTATCTGAGCGCTTTACTGAAGATTCCACGTTTGCGGTACATCGGAGATTGGGGCATAAGAAGGGTGATTTTCACGATTTCCTCCCGTTTCTTCGTGGGTACACATTTCCAGGAGAGTCCCTGTGAATGCCTTCCACGGACGTGGATACGAAGCAGCACAATGAGCAACTCGTCGAGCCAGGTGTTGAGTCAAGTATGCTTTTGTTATATCATGTTACCACAACCATAGAAAGAAGTGTATGATAGCTCGCGGACAACATGCCACGAGGAGAAGCAGTTATGCCCCACATCGTCTGCCAAACTAAGAAAGTCTCCACGTGCTCCGAACATGAAAAGGAGATTTTCTACCACCTGCTTTGCCAGGGATTCCTCGGTGTAAGCTGGAATGACTTCATGCGAGACTTTCAGGAAAAAGAAGATGTCATGATCCTGCGGAAGGAGCATTGCGAGGGAGAAATCGTCGGGTGGTCGACGCTGATGGTACTCACCCTCTCGCTGCCAGGTGAAGAGGTAAAGGGCATCTTCTCTGGAGACACCGTAGTCCTGCCGGAATATAGAAGCAGCACGGGCCTTGGTGTTGAGCTTGTCAAGTATTTCATGCATGTCCGGGAACAATTTCCCCAGAACAAGGTGTATTACATACTTATCTCTAAAGGATGGAGATCGTACAAGATCATGCTCTTCTTCTTTAAGGAATTTGCTCCCTGCTACGATAAGCCGACTGCCGCTTACGACAAGGCGGTCATGGATGCCTTTGGGGAGAAGAAGTATCCTCACCATTATAATCCCGCGACAGGCGTCGTGACGTTCAGTCCTCAAAGGGTGAGGCCGGGAAGCATCGACGCGATACCAAGCAGCTTGGACGCCCATACCGAGTTTTTCCTGCGCTGTAACCCGGGGTACTTAGATGGACACGAACTTGTCTGCGTTGCAAGAGTGTCACCGGATAATTTTACGAACCGAGTAAAACGGCTCGTGAGTGCTGAAGGACGCGACTAATGGGGCAGGCCTTACGACGGTTCAGGGTCAGCCTGGCCAATCTGCTCTGGTTTTTGTATTCATTTGGCATGTCCCGCAGGTGGAAACGCGCTACCCGTGATGTTTCTGGAACGCAGGCCGCCGTACTCAAGCACATTCTTTCCGAGAATGCTGATAGCGAATTCGGACGTGAACACCATTTCGCTGGTGTGAACTCGGTTGAACTGTATCAACGCGCGGTACCGCTCCGCTCGTACGAGGAGTTTCAGCCATATATTGAGCGTATCGCGGATGGCCAGCCGCAGGTGCTCACCGCACAGCGCGTACTCCAGTTCGGCCTCACCAGCGGCTCAACGCAGGCTTCCAAACTGATACCGTATACGAAAGCGCTCGTGAGTGAATTCCAGGAAGGCATTGATCCCTGGGTGTACTACCTTTTTCGCCGTTTTCCCCGCATCCTCCTGGGCAAAACGTACTGGTCCGTAACTCCTATCGGAGAACGGAAGAGTCACACAACAGGAGGTATTGCTATCGGCTTTGACGATGAGCAGCAGTACTTCAGTCCTTTGACCAGGTGGGTGCTCAACTCAATTATGGCCGTTCCATCCCAACTTGCTCAATTGAGCGATATGGAAGTATTCCGTTATGTCACCTTGCGACTTCTTCTCCAGGAGCGGTTATTATCCTGGGTATCTGTGTGGAATCCCAGTTTTCTGACGTTGCTGCTTGATCCTCTTCCAGAGTGGTTTTCCCAGTTAACTGGAGATATCAGGCAAGGAACACTTGCTGTTGCCGCGAAGATAGAACCGCCACTCAGGGATAACATCCTCTCACACTGTAATAGCAATCCGCGCCGCGCTCAAGAATTGGAACGGCTGCGCGCAGCCTGGCAGGGCAAGACACCTACCGAGACGGATATCTCTGGAAGGACGCTTTACGAGGCTATCTGGCCCGAAATGCGGCTCATCAGTTGTTGGGCGCACGGCAATGCTGCTCTCGCCCTGCCGCATCTCAAAGCATATTTTCCCCACGCCGCCATCCAGCCAAAGGGCCTACTTGCCACGGAAGCCTTTATCTCTTTTCCATTCTCGCCACCAATTCTTCACGCTAACAAAGATGATCTATCCGCTTTATCCTTGCTCTCTCAATTCTTCGAATTTGAAGAGGCAGACGAAGGAGCAGCAGCGATCAAACTAGCGCACGAACTACAGGCAGGACGAAGGTACTCGGTGATTGTTAGCACTGGCGGCGGTCTCTACCGTTACCGTCTGAACGACCTAATCGAGGTGGCAGATTTCTATCACCAGTGCCCACTGATTCGATTCGTCGGGAGACAATCTAAAGTGGTGGATATTTGCGGAGAGAAGCTGAACGAAGACCTTGTTCGTACTACTGTTGCGAGCCTGCTTGAAAAGCATGCACTGCATGCGGAGTTCTGGATGATGGCACCGGAGTGGCCACCCGAAGGCCGTCCATTTTATACACTATTCATCCAGTTCGACGACGATACTGCCTTCGATGAAAGTCAGCTCGGCGACATCGCTCAAGAGATCGAAGAGGCGCTGCAAGAGAGTTATCACTACGAGTACAGCCGGAGATTGGGGCAGCTTGATAGTTGTCGCCTCTTCGTTATTGCGCCGCAGTGCGACAGCTACCACACTTACCTGGCTGTCTGCACCGACTTAGGGCAGCGCCTGGGAGACATCAAACCGGCTGCGCTGCACGCCTACCAGGGGTGGTCTCAACGGTTTACAGGCAGCTTCGTCTGAAAAGCCTTTAAATACGACATGACATTTCTTCTATCAGGCATCAACTGGACGCATATGTTCCTGCTTAGCAGGCTTATAGATGAGGATATAGTTCATCACGGGTATGCTTATTCCGATGCCCGGTATCCTCACCGGAAACACGGCCACTTCAAACCCCAGCTTCCCCAGAGATTCCTTCACGTCCTTTGCGCTGGCGCTATAGGCGACAGGCCCCAGGATCTGCCTGATGAGCCAATTTTTCGTTCCCTCAACAATATGCTCGATGAAGTCCTGTTTCTGCATTAACCAGTCTCTTGTCGTGACCACGCCTCCTGGCTTGAGTACCCTGTACCACTCTTTGAACAAGAGCGCTTTTTCCCCGGCAGAGAAAAACTGGATGAAGAAATCAGTTTCTATCCAATCGAAATTCTCACTGGCAAACGGCATGTGTAAGGCATCACCTTCGACGAAGGAGACTCGCGCCGGGTCAATATCCTGGCAGGTCTCCAGAAAACGCGCGGATTGGCTCACAGCATAGGGAGAAATATCCAGGACTTCAATGCTGGCCACGCTATTGAACTTTCTTACGAAGCGCGTAAAAGTGACGGTGGTATAAGGAGACGCAGTCCCACAGAGCAGTACGCGGGGGGCCTTTCTTGCGAGCGGGTCGGGCCAGCCCAGAACGTTCATCAGACTCGAAGATGTCCGATAAAACACGCGAAGCTGCAACTTACGTATAAGGTGTAGATGCTTCTTCTTAAAGCTCTTGTGATACTTCCCCGTGCGAAAAACATCTCCGGTCTCCTGCATGATGTATCCCTCCAAAGTGGTCATAAGGCCTTTTCAGGAGAGAGCAGAGTAAGTATTGTATTGACCTCTTGTTGTGCTCTTGCTACCTCTCCGGCAAAGATCAAGCCCATGGGATTTTTTGCCATGCGGCAAATTATTCTCGTTCTTTCCTGCTTCAAAACATCATCTCTTTCGGTGATGCCTGCTCTTACGCTTTGGGGGTCTACGTTTTCGGGCAAGGGATGTTTATCGATAGTGCAAATTCCTGCTGAAACGGCTGCCTTCATGTTATAGATGGTCTGCTCTCTTCGGTTAGCTCCTAGAATGGTCATAATGGCATCAGTATAGTTTGTCCAGCGAGGATTACATTCTGCCAGATAATTGCCTACTGGTTGCTTTCTTCGTATTTGTAGTCTTTTTTCTAGCTCTCCTGGGATCATGATATCCAGGTTTGCCACGCCTCTGATAGAGGCAAACTCTACGCTGCACTGCTGAGCTGTCCATCTCAACAAGGCCTCAAAGAACACGGCTGTCTGTTCTTCATATTCTTGCTGCATGCGCTGCATATATGCATTCTTGGGAATATACGTACTTGTTCCAATGCATGCTTTACTGCCTGGCTTTTGCAACTGACCATTCCATCCGAGTGACTCTACCCGATTCTCCATAATCACTACAGACATGCCGGGAGAGTCGACAAAGTCTATATACCGGCTGATCACGACCCTGGCTTCCTTCTGCACATTCATGGTAGCTGCCAGATGTGTTTGTGACACAGCTAATGCCTCTTGCCACTGTGTATAGTATTGAGCATGGTCGGCGTCTCCGTCTTGTACGACGATGATGCCACCTGCGTTTTCATAGGCCAAGCAGCAGCCGTAATTGCCATCTTCCTCGGCTGCCCGGAGCATTACTCCCAAGGGATAGGCTTCTGCTAATCCTGCCTTTTTGTAGACATCCTCTACCCGCCGGAGAAAACGTTCCGCTTCTCTGGCAACCTCATAGATACTTGCGATCGTATAATCAGGAGGGTAAAAGCCTTCCAGGCCAAACTCATCAACCAATTGATAAAAGCTTGCTTTGTTTTTCAGCACATGGGTCATCTTGCCCGGGAGGCCCCATGATTCTGCTCCAAGTTCATTTTGCAGGCGTGTCTCTATTTCAGGAACATTAATGTACGGCACCACCAAGGGTACCAGTTCTGGCGTTTTCCCCTTTTCCATTTTGAGTTCGTCAAATGTTGTAGGGGTAACATCTTTGCCAAAGAGCGCGCTGAGATAGGTCATTTGGGCCTGGATCTCCGCCGTAGGTAAGCTCACGACTGCACGTATATTCCTGGCATTCAGAGGGAGATGACCGCATCTTTCTCCATAGTAGTGTTGCACATAGTTGATCATGGTCTCATTAGAAGCACGTAACACTCCCTCGTTGCCTACGTTATGAAAGCCCACACCAAGAGTTCTTGGAATGGGCGATGCAAATAATGGTATATGCAGGATACTCATACTTATAAAACAACCTTATTGCGTGTGATTTCCGTTTTTCAAGATACTCCCAGCCATCAAGTACGCTCAGCATTCTCTAGAGACTGGCGAAAGATGGAATTGACCAGAGATAGCACATGTGGTTCAGAACGATATTATACGCGTTCAAAAGATACTGTCAATCTAGTGAGAAAGAAATCCTGAAACCACGCTGGCAGCCTACTTCATGCAAAAAGAGCTGATTGCATGCCCCAAGACCTTGCACCTTTTCTGTCTGCAAGGTTTTGTCTGCAGCACTGCTTGTCAGACCACATGCTGCATGGTAGTATACAGGTGCAGAAGCAGATTCGTTTTTTGTAGAGGTGGGTCAAGCAGTGTCACGGCAGAAGGGCTTTCTATCAACCAAGTCATGTTCATGACAAAAGAAACCATAGGCCCGAAACCGCTCTCACGCCGTCAGGCATTGGTCCTGTTGGCAGGTGTCCCGCCGCTGGCGCTTGGCCTTGCTTCAGATAGCCCCCGAGTGTCTCCGGGAGGCAGGAGAGCAACGATGATTCGAGTGGCGCTCCTCAGTTTTTGGCATGTCCACGCGCGTGACTATGTCCAACAAGCACGCACCAACCCCACGACCACCATCACAGCGGTCTGGGACGAAACGCCGGAGCGCGGCCGTGCCCAGGCACATGCGTTGGGTGTGCCCTTCTACGAGAATCTACCTGACCTGCTGGCCCAGGCCGAGGTGGATGGCGTCATTGTTACCACGCCGACGATGATGCATCGAGAGGTGATCATCGCAGCAGCTCAGGCGGGCAAGCATATCTTTACCGAAAAAGTGCTGGCCCCCACCCTGCGCGAATGCACCGAGATCGCAGCAGCGGTCGAGCAGGCCGGGGTCGTGCTGGTGGTCTCCTTGCCACGGCTCTCGAGCGGCTCGACGCTGGCTATCAAGCACATCCTCGACCGGAAGTTGCTAGGGGAGCTGACCGAGGTGCGGACGCGCCTGACTCATGATGGCGCGCTCAGGACCCAGCAACATCCCCAGGGCTGGTTACCCCCTTCCTTTTTCGATCCCCAACAATCGGCTGGGGGCGCGATGATCGATCTGGGGGCACATTCGATGTACCTGGCCCGGTTCTTCCTGGGCCTGCCCCAGAGCGTCAGTGCTACCTATGCCTCGCTCACCGGACGTGCCGCGGAGGATAACGCGGTGGTAGTGCTGCGCTCTCCCCAGGGGACCGTGGGGATCGTCGAAGCCAGCTTTGTCAACCCCTTCTCGCCGTTCACCATCGAGGTCCATGGGACACAAGGGAGCCTGCTCTATGGGACGCCGGACGGGATCCTGCGCATACGCAGCGCAGTTGCGGGCGCTCCGGGAACTTCCCAGTGGAGTGTCTGGACGGACATCCCTCCTGATCTGCCGACTCCCTTCTCGCAATGGGTCACACACATCCAGCAAGGAACCCGTGCTCGTGAGAATATCCAGGCCGCCATCGACCTCTCCAGGCTCATGGAGGCGGCGAACCGTTCCGCCACAATGAATCAACCGATCCTCCTGGATGCGTTCCCACAGAGCGGTAGGTGAAACAGGCGTACGACGAGGAGGGAGGAAGGGACTACAAGGGGCTTGCTAGACATGGCCTACAACATCACAGGAGGTGCAGGTATGAAACATGCCCGCTTTCTGACGCGGGGACACTATCATGAAGGCATCCTGGTTGAACCTGGCATGTTGCTCGATGAGTCGGGGACGAGTCATCACGAGGACGAGGTAACGTTTCTTCCTCCTGTAATGCCCCACTCGGTGATAGGAGTAGCGCTCAATTTCGCCGATCATGCCGCAGAACTGAGTGTAGCGACACCTGAAGAACCAGCGCTGTTTTTCAAGCCGCCCAACACGTGGATTGGGCACCGGTCAACAGTCATTTATCCGAACAATGTAGACTACATGCATTACGAAGTCGAGCTGGCTGTTGTGATCGGGCGGAGATGTCGCAAGGTGTGTGCAGCCGATGCCTTTGATGTGGTACGCGGCTATACCATTGCCAACGATGTCACCATCCGCGATTTTGTACGTAATTTTTATCGTCCGCCGGTGCGTGCAAAGGGATGGGATACATTTTGCCCTCTCGGCCCCTACCTGGTTGAGGGGGAAATCAGCGATCCCCATAATCTGGAATTGCGTGCCTATGTGAACGGTGAATTGCGCCAGCGTGCCAGTACCAGCCTGTTCGTGCATCCCATTCCACAACTCATTGAGTTCATCAGCAGCTTCATGACGCTTGAGCCGAATGACATCCTGTTAACTGGGACGCCAAGAGGGCTTTCCCACGTTCGTCCTGGAGACGTGATGCGGCTCGAGGTCGATGGTCTGGGTGCACTTGAAAATAGTGTCGTTGCTGAACCAGAGAGCGCATGAGGAAAAACTCCCCATCCCTCGCTTTGGCTTGTAGTGGCCGGAACAGCACGCCTAATGTAATCATCGCGGCATTGTCGCCAGGCAAAAGGAGCCATGAGATGCTTGATACGAACTGGATTCAGCCATCATTCAACATTATTCGCGCTGCATATGCAGAGCTGGTAGTCGCAGATTTGGAGAAAGCGAAAGCGTTCTACGTGGATGTACTTGGATTCGTAGTGACCGCGCAGACCGCCGATAGGCTCTATTTGCGCGGATACGAGGAACGTTTTCACCACAGCCTGGTCTTACGTCAAGGCGCTACAGCAATGGTCGATCACCTCGCCTTTCGTGTTGGTGCGCCGCAGGAACTTGATGCCCTGGCTCAATTATATGAAGGTCTTCAATGTCCAATACAATGGAGCATGGAAGAGGCGAGCGGGCAGCAGCGCATCCTTAAAGTGCAGGACCCTTTCGGTTTCCCAATCCGCTTCTTTTCATCCATGGCTCCTGCAAGGCGACTCTTGCAACGCTATGACCTCTATAGGGGCGCATCGGTGCTGCGCATCGATCACTTCAATTTCTTCGTTCCGAATGTTCAGGAGGCCTACGACTACTATAAACAATTGGGCTTTCGCTGTTCCGAATACACCGTCACCACTCCTCCTGAAGAGAAGTTATGGGCAAGTTGGCTCTACCGCAAGCCAGGCGTGCATGATGTGGCGCTAATGAACGGCGCAGGTCCGCGCTTGCACCATCTCGGTTTCTGGGTCGGCGACATGCAAAGTATCATACATCTGTGTGATATTCTTGCCGCAGCAGGCTACAGCAAAGCCATCGAGCGCGGTCCAGGCCGTCACGGGGTAAGTAATGCATTCTTTTTGTATGTTCGCGACCCGGATGGTCACCGTATCGAGTTCTATACAAGCGACTACTATACCGGCGATCCAGATTTCGAGCCGATTCGCTGGGATATCGACGATCCCCAACGTGGTACTTTCTGGGGACATGCCGCACCCAGCAGTTGGTTCGAGGAGGCTTCACCAGTTGCAGGCATGGACGGTACACCCAGGGCAACGCAACCAGCTCATCTCAATGAGCGACCACTCGTCGCGATCTAACCTTGAAAGCGATTGACATGCTGGCTCGTCCAACGTAGACTTTAATATTGAGCCGCTCAGCAGCGTACCACTGAGCCGGCTCTATATTGTGTCATAGGCGCGCAATTAATCGGGCGGCAGCTCCTGGTAGATCATCTTCACGTTGATGCCACGGCTGGTATTGACAAATCTCATCACGAAGTAGATCACGATGGCAACCGCAATGAAAACGAGCGCCCAACCAACGCCACTGGAGTTGGACAATGCGAGGTAGGCACTGCCGCTTGCCAGGAGACCCTTTATGACAGGCCAGACGAATGCTGCTGCGTATACAGGAACAATAAAGATAAGCCAGAGAATCCCATACCATACGAGGCGAGGCAGACCCAGGAACTTGCCTGTGTTGTTGGTAAGCTGGAAGAGATCGGGGCGACGATATGGTATCAAGATGGCATTTAACCCCGGCATGATCCACGTAAGCCCGGCCAACAGGATACCAAAGAACGTCGTACTTGCCAGAGATACACCGAAGAACGTCAGCACATAGAATACCGCCCCAAGCAGGATCGCGAGAACAATCACACGCAGCGGCGCATTTGTGCGCTCATTTACAACGCTGAACCACTCTGGCACCTGGCGGTCAAGCGCCCAGGCCAGCACGATACGCGAGAGGAAGATCGCGTACACGGGACAAAGCAAAACGTTCAAGGTGATGTTACCCAGCGCCACAATCAACCATAGCGGCCAGACTCCCGGATGGACGGCTGTTGCCATCACTGGAGTAAATGGAGGCTGACCATTGAGGGGGGCAGCAGTAGTGTTCCAGTAGAGGTATCCCCAGGCATTGGTCAGGTTAAAGCCGAAGTGATTGCCCAGGATATCGATATAGAGCGAATTCATGAATATGGCAAAAATCAACGCTCCAATTACCGCAAATGCCACTGAGCGTCTGACGTTGCCCTTCACTTCACCAGCAATGTACGAGGAGAATTGGAAGCCGATGAACTGGAAAAGTATAACACTGACCAGGCCTGCCAGAGCGATCAATCCGAGAAATGAGAAGTCAGGGCTGCCGAGTGAATAGCCAGCCTTGGTGGCTGCGCTCATAATTGCCTGGGATGAGGTGCCGAGTTTCGGCAAGGCGGCATTCATCGAGTTTGGATCAATCGAGAATGCCCCAAAGAAACTGATTACGACTGAGATGATGGCAAAGATGGTGAGACCTGTCACAACCTTGTGGAAGGTGCGCGTCTTCAAGATAGAGATACCAAAAATGACCAGTAAAATGACGATGCCGACAATAATTTTGCTGGTGTTATCCTGGAACCAATTCTGCGCATTGGCAAAGGCGCTTCCAGGAAAAGCAACACCGAGCAAGATACCGGTCAGTTGGATATTGTGTACTGCTACGATAATTTCAAAACCGATGATGGTGAGTGCCGATCCAACCAGCGTCCAGCTTTCAAGCCAACCCCAGAATGGGCCAATGATACGGGAGGTGAAAACATAGTCGCCACCGCTGCGTGGCATCGCGGTAGTGAGACTGGCGAAGATCAAACCCAGGAAGAAGCAGGCGATACCGGTAAGAAGAGCCATCCAGGCATATGCCGAAATACCTAATCCCTGCCACTCCGGGAAAAGCGCGTAGAAGACGACAGCCCAGCCTACTGACGTCCCTACGAAGGCGGAGATATTGAAGAAGAGTGCGTTGGCCATACTGACATCACGCACCAACCCCGACGCCTGCCTGACGAATAGCCCGCTGGGTGTAGCAGATTTTGCCATGAGTGCGAATCCCTTTCATGCAGGGAGCGCAATAAATTGTACTCCCAACTACCCCTGGACACGGAAAGCCCGTTCCAGCTTGTCTTTACCAAGATCAAAGACAAAGCCGCGCAGGATACCCTGGTTGGCCTCGCTTCCAGCGTTGAAACAGGTGGTGCGCCCAATCCTGGCCTGTCCACCGGCTTCGTGTACATGGCCGTGGACACTGACCAGTGGTTGAAACTCTTGGATGGCACGACGCACACCTGTGCTTCCCACCGGGACACGTAAGACGTCGCCCATAGTCACTTTGGGCCGCAAGGTCTTGTCAAGTTCCGGGGCAGTATCTATTCCACTATCATAGGGAGGGACGTGAATCATAAAAACAGAGTTATTGACGTTTTTCAATGTATCGGCGCTTGCTTTGACATGTTCATAATATTCTTCCTCGCTCCATTCACGCGGGGTATGCCAGGGAGTGGGATTGGCATAGTCAAAGCTAATCATTTCGTGGTGCTCGTTCAGTTGAATGGTTTTGCCAACAGGGTTGATGACATAGCTCGACTGTGCAATCATGGCGTCAACACCGTGATCATCGTCGTTGCCTGGCATCATATACAACTGTACGCCACTCTTGCTAATGCGTTCCTCGGCTAACGCTACCCATTCGCCGACGCGCTGAATCATTTTCTGGCGAAACAGTTCGTTCATCTTCACTGCATCCGCTCTCAGTGCGTTTACCTCATCCCAGTCGGTTACGTAGGGGTAGTAGCCGATATCAGAGATAGTATTCTCAAGTTTCTGGCGTTCGGTCTCGGTCTCGACGCTATATTCTTGATCCAAGAACGCGGCAGAGTAACGCCCGTTGCCCTGCGCGATGATCGGGACAATAGCCTTGCCTGTCAGATCACCGGCAATGAGGACAACATTCGCCTCGTACACGTTCATCTTGATGGCATTAAGAAGCTTGCGGTAGGTGCGGTTTGCAGCGTGCAGGTCGGAGCACATGTAACAGCGAAGATACTTGGCCATGCTCTCTCCTCTAGCAGAAGCCTGATAAAACTTGATATAGCCTGTACAAATGGCTTATTTGAGAAGTTACAAGAAAGTATACAAGAGCTTGAGGGAAAAAACAATAGGCTGCGCGAAGCTATTGGTGTACCCCTGCAGCCGATTGAACGGGCCGACTACGACCATACGGTAGCCGCTGTCCGCGGCCATCTCGGGGAGGAGGCCTTTGTCTCCGCATGGGCCGAGGGGCGCACGATGACAGCGGAGCAGGTGCTTGCTACGGGAGAACGGACCCAGATCTCCTTTGTGAAGACAACTCAGCCTCAACGAGTGCCTGGTTGGCCTTGATACCGATGGACAAGAGCGGCATGATCGCGCTCGGCCTGGCCTGCGTAGGTCTCGGCGAAAGCTGCAATTGCGCGGTCAAACACATCGCTTCTGCCCAGGTAGCCGCTGATTTGCGCGGCGTCGCCCGAGCGGGCATGAGCCCGAGCAAGAGCCCATCCACAGAATCGACAATACTCGATGAAGCCACCTTCGCTCAAGGTTTCGATATTCACCGTCAACTTCATGTCTCGCAGCTGGCGTATATAGTAGTCGGTGGAACCCAATCGTGTCCACCCAAGAAAGAGGTCGCTGGCCGCCTGCATGAGTCGTTGCCCGCAAACCACTCTCTGGGCGTGATTGGCATAGCCACTCGGGCCCAGGTGACGTTCGAGCACCGAGGGTTGCGCTTCCTTGATTTGCAAGAGGAGGGGATCATTGCTGTCGTTGCCCAGCAGTAAGACAACGTAACAACGAGTACCGACGCTCCCCACACCGACAACTTTTTGAGCGACATCTACACATTGGTATTTGCTGAGGAGTACCTGCCGGTCCTCCTGCACCGATGGCCGATATGCATCTACCAATCCCTTCAACTGGTGGATAAGTTTCTCGTCATCGAGGTGTGCGATCAGAGGAGGATCATCCTTGAACCGATGCTGACCATCGACTTGCATCGTGAGCTTGGGAAATGCCTGTAGGCTTGAGCGCTGGCGAGACTTCTCGCGCTGTTTTGTGATGTACCAGCGAAATGTTGGATGCACAAATTGGAGTGAGCTCTCGTAGTCAATGCGGGAGTACCAGACATCGATATGGCGCATGTCGCTATACTTCCACATGTGCTCGCGATACGACTGGACACAATTGAGGACAGCCTGCCTGTTCGTAGAGGCAGGGAAGCCGTTTGTACGCCCGCCTAAAACAATGCTGGCGGCAAGTCGCTTGATATCCCATTCCCAGGGACCGGGGAGCGTCTCGTCAAAGTCATTCACATCGAAGACCTGATTGCGTTCCGGGGTGGCGTAGATGCCAAAGTTGTTGAGATGCGCGTCGCCACAGACCTGCACCTGGATCCCAGTGACAGGAGTTGTAGCCATATCCTGCGCCATGACGATCGCCGACCCGCGCAAAAAGGTAAAAGGCGAGGCTGCCATGCGCTGATAGCGAAGCGGCACGAGATGTGCCAGGCGGGAGCGGTTCTGTTCCTCCAGCAAACTGAGCGGATCAGGGCGATCAGCAGCCGGGGTCCACCCGGCATGGATGGAGCGAGGTACCTTGTTACGAAGCTCCCTGCCAGCAGCACGACGACCGGCTAGCGTTCGAGCGTTCTGCTCTCCTCCTGAAGAGACGATTACTTCATGCATTATCGGCCCTCCTTTCAGCGATACCTTTCATTGCGAACGGTTAGTTGAGCATTCCCTCTCCTCAGACTCTACTGCTGTTGGGGCATAATCTGCTGCTGGATCTGATCGCGTTCATCTTCTTCATCAACTGTTGTGATCCACGTGGGTTCCAGTGCTATTTCTTCAGCGAGTGCTACCTGTGAGGGAGCGAACCGTATCGTGACTGCCAGATCGCTCTCAGCCTTCCCGCGGAACACACCGCGCGTCGGCGTTACATCGGCGTAGTCTCGGCCAATAGCCACACGAACATGCCGCTCACCGGCTAGCGTGTTGTTGGTGGGGTCGAAGCCGATCCAGCCGAGACCCGGTAAATACGCCTCAACCCAGGCGTGCATGGCATCGCTGGTGGAACGCTCCTGGCTGCGTCCCTGCTGAAGTAGGTAGCCGCTGACATAACGACAGGGTATACGCAGGTGACGTACCAGTGTGATCATAATATGTGTGAAGTCCTGGCACACTCCCTTACGCAGGCGTAACGCCTCATCGATTGGCGAATCGACGCGCGTGGTTTTGAGTGCGTAATCAAAGGTCTGGTAGATTGCACTGTTCAAATCGCGCACAACCGTCAGAGGGTCAGCCTGCCGCCGCATATCTAGTTCAAGGGCCAGTTCATAGAGGAGCTCGCTCGGGCTGGCAAAGTGGCTCGGCATCAAGGTATCCCAGTAGTCATCATTTGCCGTAAGAGCGTCCAGTTCATCCCAGGCATGCTCATCCAGCGCTAGCGGCAGTGGCGGAGGTGCTGTCACATCGACCAGCGCCTCGGCCGTTATGGTGAGCTGGCTATGGGAATTAGGGATGTCAAAATGATGCACCCGGTTGCCGAATTCTCCCCGGTACGTCATGATGTAGGCACGGGGGCTGGTATGCAAGTGAAAATCCAGGCAATGCTGGTTGCTTTCGCTACGTGGCTGGACGCGCACTTCCATGATACTTTCGCTGATCGGCTTACCGTAGCGAAAGCGTGTCGTGTGGCGGATGGTATAATACATCTGCTCTTGTCCTCCGACGTGAACACCGTTCTCCGGAATCTACCCAACTATGGCTTGTCCATAGTTGGTATCCGGTTCCCGCTTCGCCGAGGGGAGTTTCACTGATCCATCGTGCGACCGATCAGCCAGCGCTCCCCTCTCCACAGGCGTTTCACCCTTCCCGAGGAACTCCCGGTAGGGACCTGGATGCAACCCTTCTTTTGCCAGCGCTGCCAGGTTCAGCGCGGCGTTGAGATCGCGGTCGATGACCAATCCACACGCTGAGTTGTCACACACATAGGTACGCTTGGAGAGATCCATGTCTGCTTTGACATGACCACACCGCGAACACAATTTGGTCGAAGGAAACCAACGATCAGCAAGCCTGAACTGCTCACTTTGCCAGGCCGTCTTATAGGCCATTTGGCGTTTGAATTCTCCGAAACCGACATCACTGATCGCCTGTGCCAGTTTGCGATTGTGCTTCATGCCCTCGACGTTGAGATCTTCGAGTACGACCATCCATGGACGCAAATAGGCATCGGTTGCTCTGGCCTGTCTGAGCAGCCGCTTCACCTGCTTCCGTTTCACCCGTGCGGCAATCTTCTCGGGGAGAGGAGGTGCTTCCATCGGCTGAGCCTTTTTGCGCTTCCCTGGTTTGACCTTGGCTTTCGGTTCTGGCAAGGAAGCAGTAATCTCGGCCTGAAGCTTCGCACGTTCCTCCTGCGTCAGGTGAGCGCGGGTGAGCAGGCTGCTACCCTGGTGCAGGGCATCCAGGCGAATGTGCGTTATCCGTGCGTACTTGCGGGCAAGCTTCTGGCGAGCCTTGACTCGGTTTTTACTGCCTTTCTGTTTGCGAGACAGGCGACGGTGTAAGCGTTTCAGGCGCTTGAGGTGAGCACGCAGGGCCTTGGGATTCTCCACCACCCGGCCATCGGAGCACTGGGCCAGCCGATTGATCCCCACATCGACTCCGATTGGCTCGGACGTTCCAGCAGGCGGATCGGGCACCTCTTCTTCCACCTGGACGGAGACAAACCACCGCCCGGCCTCCTCCGAAACCGTCGCGGAAAGCACGTTGACTCCACTCGTGGGCACATACCCGCATTCTTTCAGGCGCAGTCGACCCAAACGAGGCAGGTCAATGGCTTTCTCGTAGACATGAATGGAACCGGTCAGTTTGAAACTGCCCAGCCCTTGCCGTTTCGTTTTGAAGGTGGGATACCCGGGCGGGCCTTTCCACTTGCCCTCTTGTTTGAGTTGCATTCGCCGAAAGAAATTGGTGAAGGCCACGTCCAAATCGCGCAGAGCCTCTTGTGGAGCGCACTTCGAGCATTCGTACATCCAGGGAAGCTCACGCTGCTTGAGTTGGTTCAACTCCCGATGCAGCTCCATCGCGCTGATGCTCCGACCCGTCGTCTGGTAGACCTCTTGCTTGCGTTTCAAGCCCCAGTTGTACGCATAGCGGGCAGCCCCGGCGTGCTTCTTGCAGGCCGTGATCTGCTGGTGATTCAAGTCCAGTTCGGTGCGATAGCCCCGTGTGATCTGCACGATGGTTGCTCCCTAAAGAGGTGCTAGAACAGGGTTCTTTCTAGAGGATAGACTACCACAAAAGGGGTCAATTGTCTCTCTTGTGTACGTTTATTTTCAACCCCTCTGCCGGAGGCAGTTACGCTCGTTCGCGGCTACCGCTACGCGGTCAGGCGCGTGCAAGGAGCGGCTAAGCTTGTGCTGCACCTCGGGATGTGAGGGCGACTTCAATCGGATAGGCAATATAAGCCTGGTAGAGACCACTATGAATAAGCGCACACTGCCGCTGGATACTCTCCAGGTATTCGTGCATATCGCCACTGAGAATCTCCTCAATCTGGTAGTAGTCGAGCGATGCTCGCAGGCGGCCGATAAGACGTTCGACACGTCCTGAATTGCGCGCGTTGGTAGTTTTCGCAATCGCCTGAAGCGCTCCCTGCATCATCGCGCAAGCGAAACGTACCGAGCGCGGAGCTTCGGCGTTTAACAGCAAGAACTCGGCGATATGGGCAGGGCGAATCACCGCAGTATAGACTTTGCAATACGCTTCAAACGAGGCGCAAGACCGCAGCAGTCCTATCCAGCTCAAGTAGTCGAGCGGCTCATTCTCATCTTCGGTTTGCTCCGTCAGGAATACAGAGAAGTGCGTGTCCAGCGAGGCGGCAGTGGCTGTGGCCCGTTCGAGAAATCGCCCAATGCGAATAAAATGCCAACCCTGGCTGTGGCTCATCGTCGCATCGGTTAAGCCTTGAAAAAGATAAATTTCTTCCTTCACACTGTTGAGGAATTTATGTGGCTCCGCAAACCACATCTTCTCCATACTGGTCCCTTTCACCTGCAGAAAGAGGCGGTTGAGCTGTTCCCACATCTCAGAACTGATCTGCTCGCGTACCTGCCGTGCATTTTCGCGCGCAGCTGCTATACAGGACGCAATGGATGAAGTGCTGCTTGCATCGAAGGCCAGGGCCTGTGTAACACTATAGGCATCGACATCCCCTTGCGGCGGCGGCGTACGCAAACTGTGCAGGAGTCGCCGCCAGCGCAGGTTTGACTCCCCGCCTGCCTGATCGAGCATCTGGTTCAGTTGTACATCGATAAGGCGAGCCGTATGTTCCGCTCGTTCCAGGTAGCGGCTCATCCAATAGAGACTTTCGGCAACTCGAGAAAGCATGCTTCTACCTCATTGATTGACAGCCGTTGTGGGCTCGACCAGTACCCAGGTATCTTTACTTCCTCCTCCTTGCGATGAATTCACCACCAACGAGCCACGCTTGAGGGCAACACGAGTCAAACCGCCAGGGACGATGGTGACATGCTCGCCGAAGAGGACAAAAGGGCGGAGATCGACATGGCGCGGTTCGATTTGATTATCAATAATACAGGGCGCCCGCGAAAGTGCCAGTGTTGGCTGCGCGATGTAGTTGCGCGGGTTCGCGATCACCTGCGAGCGAAAGACTTCGCGCTGCGCGGCTGTGCTATAGGGGCCGATCAACATCCCATATCCGCCGGCTTCTCCCACCGCCTTGATAACAAGTTCATCAAGGTGTTCAAGCACGTACTGTTGTTGCGCTTTGTCGGTTAGCAGATAGGTCTCCACATTGGGGAGAATGGGTTCCTCATCAAGGTAGTAGCTTATGATGGTGGGGACATACGCGTAGATGGCTTTATCGTCGGCGACGCCTGTGCCAATTGCGTTAGCCAGCGCGACATTTCCTGCGCGATAGGCGTTCAACAGACCGGGCACTCCCAGATTAGAGTCGGGCTGGAAGGCGAGTGGGTCAAGAAAATCATCATCGATGCGTCGATAGATCACATCAATGCGTCTGAGGCCAGCCGTAGTGCGCATGTAGACGACGTTATCATGCACGAGCAGGTCACGTCCTTCCACCAGTTCGATCCCCATCTGGCGTGCAAGAAAGGCATGCTCAAAATATGCAGAATTGTAAACACCCGGAGTTAGTAGTACGATCACCGGTTCTGGACGCCCAGCCGGAGCCAGCGCCAGCAGGGTACTGAGCAATGCTTGCCCATAATGATCGATGGGACGGACGCCATAACTGCCAAACAAAGAGGGGAAGGTGCGTTTCATCACCTGCCGATTGGCCAGCATGTAGGAGACGCCGCTCGGAACCCGCAGATTATCCTCTAAGACGGCGAAACGACCGTCAGGTAAGCGCACCAGGTCGGTGCCATCAATGGCAACGTAAGTGTCATGTGGGATGCGTACACCACGCACTTCACGCCGAAAGTGCCTGCAACTATAGACCAGCCATCGAGGTACGGTCCCATCAGACAGGATGCGCTCGTCGTTGTAAATGTCCTTGAGGAATAGGTTGAGGGCGGTGACGCGCTGCGTTAAGCCTTTTGCGATCATTTCCCACTCCTCGCCGGTGATGATGCGTGGCAGCAGGTCGTAAGGCCAGATACGTTCGGTTCCCTCGTCATCTCCATAGACCGTAAAAGTAATCCCCTGGTTCAAAAATGCCGTATTCGCTGCTTGCTGCCGCTGGTATAACGTCTCAGCGGGCATTTCTAGTAAACGATGATACAACTCCTGGTAATGGAGGCGCGGCCTACCATCGAAATCCAGCATCTCATCGAATGCCGTACCGAGTGTATAATTTGAGAAAGGGGGAGGCAACGCGGGCTGTCCCATGGTATCGGGTACAATCACGAGCAAGGTTCCTACATTATTCTTCCTGGCTGACGAAACACTGACGATTTGACATCCTCCCGTCCCCTTGAAGGGGACGGGATTCCAACACTCACGTGTTGGCTTTCCTGCTTCGTCGAAGCGCGCCTGGTTTGGTTTTCACGGATCAGCCTCGTCGAGAGCTTGTGCAGGAAATCACGGCGGCGATCAGCGATACGGGCATGTATTCTGGCTACCTTTTTACGCACCTTCTCTCTATTCTTGCACCCCTTTTTCTTTTTCGCGTGCCGCCTCTGCGCACGCGCCAGCTTCTTTTCATCTTTAGCGAAGAACTTAGGATTGCCTACGATTTCGCCATCAGAGAGGGCGACAATGGACTTCACTCCAAGATCAGCACCTATGGTCTGTTCAGACTGAGGCAAGTGGGCAATCTCTTCTTCAAGAAGGATGGAGATGAAATAGCGACCTGCGCCGTCTTTCGTGATGGTGACGCTGGCAGGTTTGGCCCTTTCGGGCAAAGAGCGCGACCAGCGAATAGCAAGCGGCTCATCCATCTTCGCAAGGGTCATGTTTCCATCGCGCCACGTGAACGCATTCGCGGTATAGGTAGCGGCTTGCTGACCGCGCTTCTTCTTGAAGGTGGGATTGGCCCCGTGTCCCTCGAAGAAGTTGAGGAAGGCTTTGTCCAGATGCCTCAAGGCTTGTTGCAGCGGAACAGAAGAGACCTCGGAGAGCCAACTCACCCCTTCCTACTGTTTGAGCTGGGTCAAGGCCTCGCTCAGATCTTTGTAGTACAGGCGTTGCTGCTCGGTGTAGTAGGCATCCGTCTTTTTACGGAGCGCCCAGTTATAGACGAAGCGGTAACACCCGAAAGTACGAGCAAGAATCCGTTTCTGCTCATCAGTTGGGTACAACCTAAATTTGTACGCTCTCTTCTGTTTCATTGCTTACATGATAGCAGATACGGTGTAAAAAAATCAACTATTCAAAACAAGGGCCGGTGCTCTCATCCCGTCCCATGAATGGAGACGGGTCTTCCCTCGCCGGGGTTGATAACCCAGCGGGGCCCGTTCCTGGTATCCTTTCGGATCAGAGGCAAGGCAGTATAAGCATCTAATGAGCAATCTAGACCACCTGGAAATCTCCCGAGAAAATGGTTTTCCTCGAGCCAGGCGCAGAGTAGGTCAGAACGCCCTGGTAGGTGCCTGGCGACCGGGGAGCAGCGAGTTTCACAACGAGCTCCTGCCCTGATCCAAGCGAGAGAAAAGCCGTAAGGATCATCAGTCGGCAGGGAGCGACAGGTACCCAGGTTCCATGCACCAGTTGTTCCAATAGAACAGTTGTGCATTCAGTGAGATGGTTCGGGAAATGGATGGTTTGACCGCTCTGGTTATTGAGGATGAATACAATCGTATCCCCCGGCTGGTACACCGATGCCCTTACATTCAAGGTCACGGGACCCGTCCTAAGCGAGTGTGGAGGCCTTGTGGGAGTAGCCCGAGGCGTGGGTATGGGTTTCTTTACGGGAGTTGAAGATTTTACCACAGCCGTGGGTGGCGTAGTTGAACTGGCCGAGCTATTGGTATTATATGGTCCACAGCCTGCCAGCAATGCCAGGGCAACAATGGCGCTCAGAGGCATAAGCAGACGGTATATCGACTTCATTCCAGACCTCCTTGTCATCTCTATAACACCCGAACACTTACAAGAAGTGCCAGGCAAACTAATGTGCAAATATGGACGACTTATCCCTCATGCTATAGAAGACGTATATGGCCTGGCATAGGTTCCGACATGCTGACTAATAGCTATGAAATAGAGCAGGAACGTCAGAGCAGCGTATCAAACGAGGTATATCGACTGGCCCAGTCGCGAAACGTCCATTTCTCATCTCACCATTGATGACCATGCCGCTGAAAAGAACTCCCAACCACTGGACAGACATGAAGATCTAAGGGTATAATGAGTATACTATGAACGGTTACGCGATGAGAGGTTTGACAGTAATGATACGCATACGGCACATCTGAGCGGAGCCCATCCAGGGTTTACTGCTTGGGTACGTCATGTTCCACGATTTTTTCGTGGGCAGCATGTACTGCTTGTCTTACCGTCCTTTCAAGTTCGGGCTCCGCAATTTGTCGCATCGGCCACCTGGCTATGCGGCTTTTTTGTGCCTTCTGCCATGTATCTTGAAAGGATTTTTCATGCCAGCTATCTTCCAAAGAAGCATTTTGTACGCGCAAAATTTCCTCACAAGCTCCTGCCTGATCGACGCGCTACTTGACAGGTGCAGCTTCGAGTCCAGTGATATCTTGTACGAGATAGGACCCGGCAAGGGCATTATTACGGACCGCCTGGCATCTCGCTGCAGCCGGGTCGTAGCAATCGAGAAGGATGCGCAGCTCGTTAAGGCGCTGCGCTGTAGATTCGATGATGTTCCCACCATTACCATTTACGAGGGCGACTTTCTACTATTCCGCCTGCCCAATACCCGCTACAAGGTCTTTGCAAGCATTCCTTTCAATATCACTACTGCCATCGTGACCAAGTTAACGACTGCATCTTGCCCCCCTGATGATGCCTACCTGGTCGTGCAGAAGGAGGCTGCTGACAAATTCCTCGGCAAACCACGCGAGTCGCTCTACGCGGTGCTGACGAAGCCATGGTTCGAGCTGGACGTTATACACCGCTTCAGGCGCTGTGACTTCGTGCCGACCCCACGCGTCGACGTGGTGATGCTGCGCCTGCGCAAGCGTGGGCCTCCGCTCATTCATGGAAGCGAGAGGCAGTTGTACCGCGACTTCGTGGTGTATGGCTTTACGGCGCGGCAGCCATGCCTTGCCAGCACATTTAAGGATATCTTTACTACTCAGCAGTTCCAGCACCTGGGCAGGAAGCTGGGTTTCGGGTTCGACGTGACACCGACAGCAGTACGGTTTGAGCAGTGGCTGGAATTATTCGATTACTTCAAGAGGATGAACAATGCGCAGGCGTTGCAGATCACTGCAGGAAGTGAGAAGCGCCTACGGCAGCAACAGGCTCAGTTAGAAAAGATGCACAGGACCAGGGTTGAGAGAAAGGGATAATTAGAGTGATGATCTGACGTTTTGATATAAGGATTAGGGACTCAGGCCAAAACGTTGAAGAACGGCCTGTGGAGAGCCGAGAGCGGCGGGGAGGCGACGGAGAGGCACATGGGTCAAAATGGCAAATTCGGCAAGATGGAAAATGCCATAGGCTCGTCCGAGAAAGACGATGATCTTGTCGCGGTTTTCTTCGCGTAAGCGCTGACTCCAACGCGCGGTGCCTTCTCCACCAAGCAGGGCCGAACTGAGGGTGGGAAGGATCTCGGTGGCCGTTGTGGGAGTGGAGGCTGACCTGGCCTGCCACAAGCGGAAAGCGGTACACAGCCCCATGACCAGCAGGGTAAAGAAAGAATGGACCACCACGGCTGCCTGCGTGCGTTTGGGAAAGCGCAAGAGATGCCAGGGGTGCTTGCCCTCTTTGAAGATCCCGTTCTCAATGACGCTGCGCCAGTCATAGGTGTCGAACATGCTGAAAGGATCACCAACGTCTCCATTGGTCAGATAGACCGTGCCACCACCTTTGGGCACGCGATTCTCCCACCGCCGCACGACGACGGCATTGATGGGCTGCCCCTGGTAGTCGCGTCGATGGGCTGACTTGGTGTGCTCGGACTCGCCATAGCTATCGTAACTGGTCAAGGCTGACAATCCGACCACTTCGGTGCGCAAGCGTTCCTGGGTGGCCTTTGTGCCATGCCCATGACCGACGACCCCCTCGCGCACCACCGCACGCTCCCCTTTGGCCAATCCCTGCGCATCCTGGGTGACCGCCATATTGGCTTGGCCCACGATCACAAAGAGGATGCCACGTTGGTGCACCCGCCACAAATCGTCTCCGTCCAGATACCCGCGATCAATCACGACCGTGCCAATCTGCGCATGCTCTCCCAGGTTGCGTTGGGCTTGCTCCAGCAGAGGGATGAGCCAACTCCCCTCGTAATCCTGGATTTTGACCAGTTTCATGGCCAGCGGGAGGCGTGTTTGAACCTCAATGAGGACCAATACTTTCCACCCATAGACGTAATATTCCTCCGTCGCCGCTTCTTTCTGTCCTTTGATTTTGATGCTCCGGGTTTGCTTGAGCTTTCCACAGCCCTCATAGCTCTTGGGGGGATGGCTTTTGACTACCATATGCGGGCAGATCTGGTGACGGACACGATCCAGACCATCACCTTTGAGGAACCTGGCAGCATCTGGCACAGCGACCAAAGGAAACAGTTCGGAGCTGAGCAGACCCGCCATCTGCTCTTGCAAAAAGGCTTTGTACTCTCGATGAGCCGGGCGGGCACGCCCACCGACAATGGTTATGCAGAGCGTTTTGTTGGCATGTTTAAGCTCGCTGTGGCTGAACGGTACCGCTATCACAGCCTTGGAGCATTCCTGCGTGCCGCTGAAACCTGGATTAATTTTTATAATCAACACCGTCCTCATGAGGGTTTAGGCAATCATTCTCCTCAGCAATTTGCTGAACAGTTTGCTCTGGAGAAGATCCCTTCGATTACCCTTGTGTAGTGTCTATACAAACGGGTACTTGACACTTAGCACAAAAATATCAACCATCAAAGATATTGCGAGTTTTCTTTTACCATTTGGAACAGATCATAAACCATAAGCGCAAAACCACACTGAGTAAGCAAAAATGGAAACATTGATCTACCTCCGAGCATGCACAACACATCGACGTGGGGCGCGGCCCGTCGATGCACCTCTCCGCCCCGCCGTGAGGCGGTGCCCGATCAGGGATACCCTGCCCATTTCTTTTTGCCCCTCCCGCCTATCCGGCCACGAGCGACCGCGAGCAAGATTATCCTTCCACCCCACATATCCACCCGCCGTAAGGCGGAACCTCCACGCGAGCGGCACACCTCACTATCCGCGATAAGTGTCAGTCGGGCCACGTAGTGGCAGTGACTATCCGCGATAAGCGCCGGTGTGGGCACTTCGTGCAGACGCTAGAGTGATCTTGGCCGTTATGCATAGTACGATAGTCCTGTCCGACTTCGGTTGTACGTGCGCACGAAGTGCAGGCGCCTGGATACTGCACTGCGTGCAGGTACAGAGTGATCTTAGCAGTCATTCATGGTGACAATTCACGGACGAACTGCGAATTGAGCGCGCACGCAGTGCAGGCGCATGCAAGCCACCGAAGGTGGCGCCGCAGTCGCGGGGGCCGAGATCCATACCAGTTTTTTATAACAAAATAGAATATAATAAATAACTTGAAGGAATGACTCAAATATGTTACTGTTTACCTGATGAAGCTAAGGCCAGAGTTGTCCACTTCCCCTTTCCCTATCTATCCTATTAAGCATGAACAAAAGGAGAAGGACCTCATGAAATTACCCTTCGCCAACTACTGGCGTATTACCACGCTTGTCGTCTTGCTTGCCCTTGCACTTGTGAGTTGCGGTACTCAAGGTTCCAATAGTAACGGACAACTAAGTGTCCGCCTGGGCTATTTCCCGAATCTGACTCATGCCGTGGCACTGGTCGGCGTGGAACGCGGCACATTCCAGAACGCGCTTGGCACACGCGTCACGCTGGAGCCAAAGATCTTCAACGCCGGACCGGCGGAGATCGAGGCTCTCTTTGCTAATGAGATTGATATCGGGTATGTAGGGCCCAATCCAGCGATTAACGGCTATGTGAAAAGCCACGGTGAGGCACTGCGCATCATTGCTGGTGCGTCGAGCGGCGGCGCTTTGTTCATTGTGCGACCGGGTGCGAATATCAAGAGCCCTCAAGATCTCAGCGGCAAGAAGATTGCCACGCCTCAGCTTGGCGGCACTCAAGACGTGGCCTTGCGCTACTACCTCCAGCAACATGGCCTCAAGACAACCGATAAAGGCGGTACCGTACAGGTTCTTCCGACCGATAACGCCAACATTTTGACCCTGTTCAAAACGGGAGCAATCGATGGGGCCTGGGTGCCCGAGCCATGGGCCACACGCCTGGTTGTAGAAGGGCACGGTCAAGTCTTTCTTGATGAGCGCTCGCTCTGGAGCGGCGGAAAATTTGTGACTACCGAGGTCATTTCGAGCAAGAAATTCCTCGATCAACATCCCGACCTGGTGAGCAAGTTCCTCCAGGCGCATGTTGACACGGTCGAGTATATCCTGAGCCATCCTGGGGATACGCAAAGTATTGTGAATAGTGAAATCAAGCGTATCACGGGCAAAGCGCTGGCGAGCCAGGAACTGGCACTGGCCTATACCCATCTCGACATCACCTACGACCCGCTCACCGGTACCCTGCAGGAGTCTGCCGATAGGGCGTACGCCCTGGGCTTCCTGGGGCAGAGCAAGCCTGACCTGAACAGTATCTACTTCCTGGGACCACTCAACCAGGTACTCTCGTCCAGGGGGCTGGCTACAGTAGCCGGGCCATAGCGCGATCAGAAGAGAGGACGATGTAGATGTTTTTCCAGTCGACAGTAAGCCAGACCCAGAGGACCGAACATGTTATCGTCAGGGATCAGCCAGCGCCAGGAGGCATACCGCTCAAGATCGAAGGTGTGAGCAAGACCTTCAGCGGGGGCGCAGGAAGCATTGAGGCACTGCAGCCGGTGGACCTGGACGTGGCCGCGGGAGAATTCGTATGCTTGCTCGGGCCGAGCGGCTGTGGCAAATCAACTCTGCTGAGCATTATCGCGGGCCTGGAGACGGCGAGCAGCGGCACCGTTTGGGCTGATGGACAGAAAGTGCATGGACCAGGCACCGACCGCGTGCTGCTGTTCCAGGAGGCCGCGCTGTTCCCCTGGCTTGATGTCCAGCACAATGTCGAGTTTGGTCTTCGCCAGGCCGGTGTGCCTGCCAGGGAGCGAACCGCTGTTGCCCGGCGCTTCATCGAGCTAGTACGCTTGAAAGGCTTCGAGCGCAGCTACGTACACCAGCTCTCCGGCGGCATGCGCCAGCGTGTAGCTCTCGCGCGAGCACTGGCCATTGATCCGGCGATCTTGCTCATGGATGAGCCGTTTGGCGCTTTGGACGCGTTGACACGTGACCGGCTGCACGTGGAACTGGAGACGATGTGGGCATCAACCGGCAAGACAGTGGTGTTTGTGACCCATAATGTGCGCGAGTCGGTGGCGCTTGGCGACCGGGTGCTGGTGTTTTCACCGCGACCTGGCCGCCTCGTGCGGGAATTCCGCATCGAACTGTCCCGACCGCGTTCGCTGGAGGATCACACCCTGGTCGACCAGGCAAAAGAGATTATGTCCGTACTGCGCGACGCGATGGGAGTATATGAGCAGGAGGATCTCAATGGTGCAAGCAAGCCTTACACCGCGTGAGCGGGTAAACAACAGCCAGGCCTTGAGGCCGTTACTGCGGCGGCTGGTCTTCTACCTGCTCTTGCTGGTTGTGTGGCACCTGCTTGCCACCAGCGGTATCTGGCCAGATTACTTGTTTCCAGGTCCCCTCGCCGTGCTCAATGCGCTGGTTGATGGCTTTCAGAATGGACAATTTCTCCAGGCTGCGCTGGTGAGCTTGCAGCGGCTCGTAATCGGGTACAGCATTTCACTTAGCATTGGTATGGCGCTCGGATTGCTGATTGGGCGCTTTCGCGTCTTCGAAGAGACGGTTGGCTCATTGATGCTGGGCCTTCAGGCATTGCCAAGCGTATGCTGGCTCCCACTCGCCATCCTGTGGCTGGGACTGAGCGAGCAGGCTATCATCTTCGTCGTGGTGATGGGCGCGCTTTTCTCGATCACACTTGGAGTAGATGCAGGCATAAAGAATACACCTTCCATCTACCTCAAGGCGGCGCGAAACCTCGGTGCGAGCGGGGTGGCGCTTTCCCTACAGGTCATTCTACCCGCAGCGATGCCTGCAATTTTGAACGGACTGAAGCAAGGCTGGACCTTCGCCTGGCGCTCATTGATGGCAGGGGAGTTACTGTTCTACACGCTCAGCCTGGGCAACCTCTTGCAAGCTGGACGCGATCTCAACGATGCTTCGCAGGTCATGGCAGTGATGGTGGTGATTATCGCCATCGGGGTAGCTATCGATGGCTTGATCTTCGCTCCGGTTGAGAGACGCGTTCGAACACGCTGGGGATTACAGCGGTCATGAGGCTTCCAACAGCGAGGCAATCTCCCACGCCCTGTAGCCGGTCTCTGTATCCTCTACCAGTGACGTTCCCGGCAGTCGCAGCAGCCTGGCGGCTACCCACACATCTCCTGCGGCGCCGGAGACATTGCCGACCGTGGCAAAAATTACGTAGGAGGCAAGCACAGGGGAGAGCAGCGTGAAGATGATCCCGGCCAGCGTGATCACCACCAGGGGCGCCAGGCCTACCACGAGGTAGTGGTTGCGGCGGAAAAGCTGGTTTTTTGCGCCGCAGTAGAGTGCGTACGGCAATTTTACGCCGAAATAGGGACTGCCACCCCAGAAGGAGAAGGCCGCGGCGTGAAGCGCTTCATGGATGGGCAAGATGACCAGGTAACTCAGGATGTTGATTACAATCCATGTGATCAGCCCCCAGCCTCCAATCTGACCGCTGGTGGCATGCGTCTGCCAGAGGTACGCTGCGATGTTGAGCACGCCAAAGAATATGCCACCAGCTACCAGTAAGAGCAGGCTCAGCAGGGACAGCGGCAGCAAGCGCTGCGGTTCCAGCAGGGCGATTTCATCTAGCTTGCGTAGTAGACCGGCATCTATCGCCGCCTGCTGTGCGCGGCGCAGGTCGGGGTGAAAACGATCTACAAATGTTAAGGGCATGATTCCACCTTCTGTTCGATTGTCTATCATGATATCACAATGGCATGCTGGCAGGATGCCCCGTGCTATACTATGGCTTAGAGCAATCACCGGAAAGGAGGGAAAGCGATGCGGCGTAATCAGGCCTGGATGTACCTTGCATGTATATTCGCGGTTTTCTGGGTAATCTTCGCTATCATGCTGATCTTTTTTTCGAACTTTCCCTTTGTGGTGATTAGCATTGCGCTATCCAGCGTCTTAATGCTCTCGCTCGTTATCATAGGACTGGCGTGGGCCTGGACCCACGATTACTGATCTTCTTAGCGTTGCAGTCCAGGCCTGCACTTTGAACAGGGGCAGAACGATGAACTCGCAATATGTGCCAACACCACGCACTCTGAACCATATGCTGGGAAGTGGAGTTGATCCCCGCCTGCACGGACGCTGGCTCTTGCTTGCGCGAGTCATCTGGGTTGCCATCGTGCTGCTGGCCCTGGGGCTTTTTGTCGCCAGCATCCCGATCTCCTACGTGTCAGTCCTCCCTACTCTCCCTCACAGCTACCTGGGCCTCTCCGCAGAATTCTTTGATATCTACCAGGAAGTCCTCAATGTGGCTTTTGCCTGCTGCTTCTTCGCGGTTGCAGGGGTCCTCTTCTGGCGCAAGTCGGATGACCGCATGGCCCTCTTTGCTTCCTTCACCCTGGTGACGTTTGTGATCGCGTTCAGCCCTACACTGGGCGCACTCCCCCAGGCCTGGCAGTTGTCGATTCAATTGGTGGGCTTTCTCGGTTCAGCCTGTCTCGGCCCGCTCTTTTATCTGTTTCCGACTGGACAGTTTGTCCCACGCTGGACGCGCTGGTTCTCGCTGGTGGTGATCGTGGACTGGGCGCAGGGGTCCTTCTTCCCCGATTCCCCCCTGGCGCGGATCCCCGCATTTACAACTTTGTCGTTTATCGGCATCATTGGCTCGATCGTGGTAGCCCAGGTCTACCGCTATCGGCACGTGTCCAGCCCACTACAGTGCCAGCAGACCAAGTGGGTTGTCTTCGGTACATCGGTGGCCCTGCTCGGCTACATTGGGGTGGAATTGCTGAATCGTCTCGTTGCCTTATACGTCCCGCCTGGCCTGCTTTCCTATCTGGTCGCCAGCACGATCAGCGACTGCTTTATCCTCCTCATTCCACTCTCCCTCGGTTTCGCGGTCCTGCGCTATCGCCTGTGGGATGTGGATGTGCTCATCAACAAGACCCTGGTCTATGGCCTGCTGACGGGCACATTGGTCGCCATGTATGTAGGGTGCATCGTTGGATTGGAAGCGCTCTTGCAGGGGCTCTTCCATCAGACCTCTGACATCGCGATCGTGGTCTCCACCCTCCTCATCGCTGCCCTCTTCCAACCCCTGCTAAAGCTTATTCAGGTGGGAATTGATCGCCGCTTCTACCGGCGCAAATATGACGCAGCACGCATCCTGGCCGCTTTTGGCGCAACCCTACGGAGTGAAGTGGATTTGAGCAAGATGCGTGAGGATTTAGCTGCGGTCGTGCAGGAGACCATGCAGCCAGCACATATCTCGCTGTGGTTACCCCATCATGCACCGTCCAGGCAGCGGAACACACGCATGCTTCCACAAATCGATGGGGATGAGACACCGGGTAGGACTCCACTAAGACAAAAATAGAGAACCTGGCATAGCCAGTCTTCTATTCCGTCTTTTCTTAAAACTTTTCCAGCCTCTTTTGCCACTTTTTGACACGCTCATACGTGTGATAAATAACAAGGAAGTTATAGACTGAAAGGAGGCTATGCGATGTCAAACGAAGAAAACACTCTCATGGTCAGTCATGCTATTGAAGAAGACCAGGGCACCAACAACGTTGTTGAGGATGTGTTTGCTGTTGAAAATTGTTCTGCTCAGTGCCCCACTTGTCAGCAGTCCTGCGCTTATACAGCGGGACATGCCGGTCTTCACCATTGTGAGAAGGGGCATGAGTGGGTTTAATCCCTCTCCCCACCGGATGATGAGCGTCCGATGCCCTCTTCAGAAAGGAAACCAGGAGCCTGGGAGCTTGATGCTCCCAGGCGTTGCACTTTTGACGCTTCTCTCGGTCGCTGTAATTTTGACCGTTCCACATCTTAGTGCCTACTAGATCGACGGCTATTTCGGGGTTCCCCCCGCTGAGATTTGCCCAAGTGAATTCTGCTCCGACGAAGAAAGAAGAGAAGCGTAAGGACGAATGCACACCAGGGAGAAGAGTGTGGTATACTGCTACACAGCCCGTCGTTTTGTTCGATAGGGCAAAACAGGGAATACATTCCCTGAGAAACGAGCCTCCCATGTCCTCCCGCATTCTCGTCGTCAATGATGACCAGTCCATTCTTGACCTGTTCGGTCTCCTCCTGAAAGCCGAAGGGTATGAAGTCATCCTCTCAATGACAACGTATGAAGATGTCAGGGACGTAGAGCAATTGCGCCCTGCCCTCATCATCTTAGACTTCAAGATAGGCCATCACAACGCAGGCTGGTTGTTGCTCCAAAAATTGAGGATGTACCATCCAACAAAGGATATTCCGCTCATCATCTGCACGGCTGCACTCCAGGAGGTGCGCGAACAAGAAGAAACGCTGCGTCAAAAGGGGATTCCAGTCATCTACAAACCGTTTGATATCGATGAACTCCTTTTGGCCGTACAGCAGTTCTTGCCTCCTCCACCCCTCAGAGTGGTAGAACTTTCATAACATATATCTTTTGGGTTCAGGTTGCTCAATGATCATGAAGCAGGATGCGTCTTCACTGATGAGCTTCGTAAGGGCATTTTTCAAAGTGTGTTTATTCACACCAACTATTTTCAGATGGGGCCAGGATACTATCTTCTTTGGCGCTATGGGTATAATGCGTGCGTGAAAAATGCGACAAGAGAGACGCTCACCCCGTTATACGACGCATTGGGACGAGATTTTTTCTGTGAGCTAGCTGTGAAGCAGCAATGAAGCGGGTATAAATGACCTTACGTCTCTGCCTGACTGCCTCAAGTTGCTTCCGGCGTTTCTCGCGGGCTTCCTGTATGGGAACGGATGGGAGGACAGTAGCGGGGATACGAGTTGTGGGAACACAACAGGCGAAGGCAGATAGAGGCATAGTAGGTATTAATAGAGTCCCTGTACATCGGATGTCGCTTGTTCTATGCGTGCCTGATGGTACTCAAGCTCTGCTGCCAGTTGATCTATCGCCTTTTCAAGAAAGATTAAAGCAGCATACGTTTCCTCAAGCGTTTTTTCATAGGCAATCTGTCGTCCTGGCAAGAGCAGGTCATCGGGTTTGAGGCTACGTATGGTTGCCAGGTTTTCAAACAGGGTGTGAACTGCTTGTATGGTTGTTTCTTCAGTGAGTTGTATTTTCATAGGTGTGCTCCTGCTCAGATCAGAAAACTGTTTAGAGCAATAAACGTCTGCTGTGAATAAATTAGAACATTTTTTCTTGTCTGTCAAGGACAAAAAATAGGCCCGTAACTTTGTGGCTCTCCAAAGCGTGTTTTGACAGTGGATAATCGTCTTTGAACTGTCCAGACGGTCACATTTCATCGAGTATCTCGTGATTCAACGGCAGACAGTATAGAGTGAAGGAGTCGTCGCACAAGCATTGTGACCGATGTTAGGAAAGGCACTCATGGTGAGGTATCCACATCATCCCAAACATGTGCCACCGTCGAATCTGAATAGGTACACACTGGTTGATCCTGAAAGGAGGATTTGATGCCATGAGCACGAGTACGATCACCACAAAGGACGGTACCACGATCTTTTACAAGGACTGGGGCACGGGGCAGCCCATCGTCTTCAGCCACGGGTGGCCGCTCAATGCCGACGCCTGGGATGACCAGCTGCTCTTCGTGGCCTCCCATGGCTATCGCGCCATCGCCCATGACCGTCGCGGCCACGGCCGGTCCAGTCAGCCCTGGGACGGCAACGACATGGACACCTACGCCGACGACCTGGCGGCGCTCATCGCGACGCTCAATCTGCGCGACGCGGTGCTGGTCGGTCATTCCACCGGCGGCGGCGAGGTGACCCGCTACATCGGCCGCCACGGCAACTCGCGCGTCGCCAAGGCCGTGCTGGTGGGCGCGATACCCCCGCTGATGCTCAAGACGGCGGCCAATCCGGGCGGCCTGCCCATCGAGGCGTTCGACAAGCTCCGCGCCGGCCTCACCGCGGACCGCTCGCAGTTCTACAAGGATCTCAGCGCGCCCTTCTACGGCGCCAACAGGCCGGGTGCCAAGGTGTCACAAGGCATTCGGGACATGTTCTGGCTGTGGTCGATGCAGGTCGGCCTCAAAGCAGCATTCGACTGCATCAAGGCCTTCTCCGAGACGGACCTCACGGAAGACCTGCTGAAGTTCTCCGAGACGGACCTCACGGAAGACCTGCTGAAGATCGACATTCCGACCCTGATCATCCACGGCGACGACGACCAGATCGTGCCGATCGGTGCCTCGGCCCTCCGCTCCTCGAAGATCGTCAAGGACACCACCCTGAAAATCTATCCGGGCGCGCCCCACGGCCTCACCAGCACGCACAAGGAGCAGTTCAACACCGATCTGTTGTCCTTTCTGAAGTCCTAGACGTGGCAGCGCGGCGAAGCGCGGAAGGTTCTGAAGATCGTTCCTGCAAAGCTGGCATCTATCGCGATACATTGTGTCCATGCCCATATCCGTTGCATAATAAGGTTGTC
>WNGH01000121.1_pt1 | contig 69421 bp, 47 predicted proteins | sample 5400631 | NCBI WGS metagenome assembly WNGH01 (sample SAMN13153373, study PRJNA577476) | soil metagenome | isolation source: 115 cm soil or saprolite under Garry oak tree replicate 1 | place: USA:California | collected 2016-06-15
TCGCCTGGCGGTTGCCGATCGGGATCCCCAGGGCCATGGTCACCTGCCAGTCTTTGTTGGCGCCGCGGCGCAGATCGTCGATGGAATTGCCATAGTTGTCGACGTCGATGCCGACCTTGCCGTACGAACCGTTCAGGTTCAGGCCCCAGCGTCTCTGGTTCCTGCGGAAGGCCAGGTCCGCCTCCTTGGACTTCAGATCCAATCGGGCCTGCTCCAGGTCCGGGCGGTGCTGCAGCGCGGTCGACACGGCGCTCTCCATGTCGGGCGATTGCTCGACCAGCGGCAGCGGGTCGCTCGGAAGGAGCGGCTGCGACCACACCGGTGAGTCCTTCGGCACGTTCATGACCCGGCGCAGGCCGTCCTCGGCGGTTTTCACCTGGCTCTCGGCGATGATCACCGCCTCCTCCCGATCGGCCACCTGGGCCTCGGCCTGGGTGATCTCGATAGGGGCCAGCGTCCCGACCCGCACCTTGATCCGGTTCTGATCCAGGAAGTCCTGCGCCAGCTGCAGCGCCGCCTGGCTGGTCTTGAGATTGATCAGAGTGAAATTCAGGTCCCAGTAGGCCTTCTCGGCCGCGGACAGCGTGTCGATGACCGTCGAGCGGAACAGGGACTGGCTGATGCCGAGCGTGTTGCGGGCTTCCACGATGAGGGTCTTGCTCGCCTTCGGGCCGAAATTCCTGAGGAGAGGCTGCGTGATGCTGACCCTCCAGGAGGTATCGAATTCGGTCGTGTTTCCGATGACCGCCCCCTGCGCCGTGCTGTCGAACGCTTCGAGGTCGATCTGGTACTTGCCGCCGGTCAGGAGCGGGTCGACGAACGAGGCGATGAAATCATGCGTCTTGCTGGAGGACACGAAGGCCGTCGGCGACGGGCGCTGCGTGCTGCTGCTGGTCGCGGTCCCGTTCAGGAGCGGGTCGAAGCTCGATTCGGCGACGATGACCTGGGCCTCGCTCCGGAGCGGATCGTAGGCGCGCACCACGATGTCGAGATTGTTCTCGAGCGCCGTCTTGACGGCATCCTGCAGCGACAGGACGAAGGCCGGCCCGGCCGGGGCCTCGGGCGGCGGGGCCGCGCCCGGCGTCGCGGGGGGCGCCTCCTGCGCGAGCGGTCCGGCCCCCGCCAGGGGCGGCAGCAGGGCCAGGATCATGAGAAGGATCAAGGTCGGGCGCGTCACGCGTCGTGTCATCAGATCACCTCGGTGTCCGTCGCTGCTCACGAAAACGGGGGAAGGAACGGACTCCTTCCCCCAGCTCGATTGCCGGTCCTCGTCCCGCTGCTTGAATCTCTATACGCTCGACCCCGCCGGGAAGTTTCATCCGCGGCGCATCGCACCGCCCTTCCCCGGGCCACTACGCGCCGCCGGCGGGCCCCGGATGGAGGTGGCAGGCCACCAGGTGGCCCGGGCTCACCTCCACGAGGGGCGGCTCGATCCGCGGGCACGCCTCCACCGCGCTCGGACAGCGCGTGTGGAACCGGCAGCCGGGCGGCGGCTGCGACGGCGACGGAAGATCGCCGCGCAGGACCTGCCGCTCCCTGGCCCTGGCCGGGTCGGGGATCGGAATCGCCTGCAGGAGCGCCCTAGTATAAGGGTGAAGCGGGTTTCTGAAAATCTCATCGCGCGTCGCGACCTCGACGATCTGACCGAGGTACATCACCGCCACCCGGTCGGCGATCCGCTCGACGACCGCCAGGTCGTGCGCGATGAACAGGTAGGCGATGCCGAAGTCTTCCTGAAGCCCGATGAGCAGGTTGATGACCTGGGCCTGCACCGAGACGTCCAGAGCCGAGACCGGCTCGTCCGCGACGATGAGCCGGGGCTTCAGGGCCAGGGCGCGCGCCACGCCGATGCGCTGTCTCTGGCCCCCCGAGAATTCGTGCGGGTAGCGGTCCCGCATGGCCGGGTCCAGCCCGACCCGCTGCAGGAGGGCCGCCACCATCTCGTCGCGCTCCTTCCGGTTCGCGCCGATCCTGTGGATGTCGAGCGGCTCGCGGACGATGGTCCTGACGCGCATGCGCGGGTTGAGGGAGGCGTAGGGGTCCTGGAACACGACCTGGATCTGGCGGCGCATGCGCCGCATGGCGCGCGGCGGCAGGGAGAGCAGGTCGACCCCGTCGAAGGTCACCGAGCCGGACGTCGGCTCCACGAGGCGCAGGATGCAGCGGCCGGTCGTCGTCTTGCCGCTCCCCGACTCCCCCACCAGCGCCAGGGTCTCGCCGGGTGCCAGGTGCAGGGACACTCCGTCCACGGCCCTCACCCATCCCGAGACACCGGAGAAGATCCCCCGCCTGATCGGGAAGTACTTCTTCAGGGAGTCCACCTGAAGCAGTGGGCGGACCGTCTCGACCGCGCTCACCGCGGGCGCCCTTCCATGTCGTGGTGCTTGTAGCAGGCCACGGTGCGTTCGGCGGCGCCGATCGGCAGAAGAGAAGGGGTCCGGACCCGGCACTCGTCCATCACGTCGGGGCAGCGCGGGTGGAAGGCGCACCCTGCCGGCAGGTGCTCCAGATCCGGCACGGTCCCGTCGATGGCCGACAGACGCTTCTTCCGGCCATCCGCCCCCGCCCCCGCCTCGCCCAGGCGCGGGATCGAACGGAGCAGACCGGCCGTGTACGGGTGCTTCGGCGAACGGAACAGGTCGCCCGTGGTCGCCATCTCGACGATCCGGCCGGCATACATGACCGCGACCCGGTCCGCGGTCTCGGCGATCACCCCCATGTTGTGGGTGATCAGGAGCAGCGACAGGTGGAAGTCCCGCTTGAGGGTGAGCAGGAGATCGAGGATCTCAGCCTGGATCGTCACGTCCAGTGCGGTCGTCGGCTCGTCGGCGACGAGGAGGGCCGGGCGGCATGCCAGCGCCATGGCGATCATGACCCTCTGCCGCATTCCGCCCGACATCTGGTGCGGGTACTCGGTGGCGCGGCGCGCCGCGTCCGGGATGCGCACCACATCCATCAGACGGACCGCCTCGCGCAGGGCCTCCTTCTTCTTCATCATGCCGTGGACGATCAGCCCCTCGGCGATCTGGTAGCCGACCGTGAACACCGGGTTGAGGGCCGTGGAGGGCTCCTGGAAGACGAGGGCAATCTCGCGCCCGCGCACGCGCCGCATGCCCCGCTCGGGGAGGGACATCAGATCCTGGCCCTTGTAGACGATGCGGCCGGAGACGATGCGGCCGGGCGGGGGCACGAGACGCACGAGCGACAGCGCGGCGACGCTCTTGCCGCAGCCCGATTCCCCGACGAGCCCGAGCGTCTCCCCTTCGTCGACGTGGAACGACACCCTGTCGACGGCACGCACCTCGCCGCCGGCGCCTCGGAAGTGGGTCGACAGGTCGGAGACCTCGAGTAGCCGCGGCACCGCTCAGACCCCGGCGGCGGGGCGATACAGCCCGAAGACGCCCCGCAGAGCGTCGGAGATCTCACCCAGCGTGGCTCGATCCTCGACCGCCCGCACGATGAGCGGCAGCAGGTTGGAGCCCGAGCGGGCCGCCTCGCCCACGGCCGCCAGCGCGGTCTCGACGGCCCGGGGGTCGCGGCGTCCCTTGAACGCCGCGAGGCGCGCGCGCTGCTCCTCCTCCAGGCGGGGGTCGATCTTCTGGATCGGGATCGGAGGGCCGCCCTGCTCCGCCGCCTCGTCCTTGAACCTGTTGACGCCGACGATGACCCGGGCGCCGGCGTCCACCTGGCGCTGGTAGCGGAAGGCGGCCTCCTGGATTTCCTTCTGCTGGAAGCCGGTCTCGATCGCGCGGAGCGTTCCGCCCAGGTCGTCGATTTTCTGGAGATACGCCCACACACGCTCCTCGATGGCGGAGGTCAGGGTCTCGAGGTAGTACGAGCCGCCCAGGGGATCGACGGTGTCGGCGGCGCCGCTCTCGTGCGCCAGGATCTGCTGCGTGCGCAGGGCGACGGTCGCGGCCTTCTCCGTGGGCAGACCGAGCGCCTCGTCCATGCCGTTCGTGTGCAGGCTCTGCGTCCCTCCCAGGACCGCCGCCAGCGCCTGCACGGCGACGCGGACGACGTTGTTCTCCGGCTGCTGCGCCGTCAGCGTCGAACCGCCTGTCTGCGCGTGGAAACGCATCTGGAGCGCGCGCGGGTCATTCACCTTGAAGCGCCGCGTCATGATGCGGGCCCAGACGCGGCGCGCCGCGCGGAACTTGGCGATCTCCTCGAAGAAATTGTTGTGCGCGTTGAAGAAGAACGAAACCTGGCCGGCGATCTCCTCGATCGGAAGCGCGGCGGCGCGCGCGGCCTCGAGATAGGCGATGCCGTTCGCGAAGGTGAAGGCGATCTCCTGCACCGCCGTCGAGCCGGCCTCGCGGATGTGGTAGCCGCTGATGCTGATCGCGTTCCAGCGCGGCAGCTCGTTCCGGCAGTAGGCGAACAGGTCGGTGGCGATGCGCAGGGAGGCCTGCGGCGGGAAGATATAGGTGCCGCGCGCGATGTACTCCTTCAGGACGTCGTTCTGCACGGTCCCCGACAGCGTCCCGAGCGGGATGTTCTGCCTCCGGGCGACCGCCACATAGAGCGCCAGGAGGATCGCCGCGGTGGCGTTGATCGTCATCGAGGTGGAGACGCGGTCGAGCGGCAGCCCGGCCAGGAGGTCCTGCATGTCGTCGATCGTGTCGATCGAGACACCGGCCCGCCCGACCTCCCCCTGCGCCATCGCATGGTCGGAGTCGTATCCCATCTGGGTCGGCAGGTCGAAGGCGACCGACAGACCCGTCTGCCCCTGGCCGAGGAGGTAGCGCAGGCGCCTGTTGGTCTCGGCGGCGTCGCCGAAGCCGGCGTACTGCCGCATGGTCCAGAAGCGGCTCCGGTACAGGGTCGGCTGCACGCCGCGGGTGAATGGGTAGGAGCCCGGGAACCCGAGGTCCTCAGGGTAGTCGATCGTCCCGACATCAAGCGGCGTGTACAGCCGTTCGACCGGGATCCCGCTGTCCGTCTCGAACTTCGGGCTGCGCTCCGGCAGGCGCGCGAGCGATTCGCGCAGCGGGCCTTCGGCCCACTCCTCGAGGAGCCCGGGCAGGGTGCGTTCCTTGCGGTCGCTCACGCGGAAACGCTACCACAGAAGCGGAAACGCCCGCCCGTTCCAGGAGCGTGTCCGCGCTACGGGCAGCTCACCGTCGACACGAGGATGGTGTTGTCGCTCTTGCGGCCGAGGGCGTCCCTCCCGCCGGCGGCGTTGGCGCTGTGCCCCACGAGGTAGTAGAAGGACTGCCCGAGGCCCGGGGTCGCGGCGTCGGTGGTCAGGACGGCGCTGCCGACCGTCTGCTGCGGCATGTCGAAGCGCAGGCAGGTGAGGGTCGCAAGCGTTGTGTCGGACCCCAATCCGGTCAGGAGGCCTCGGAAGACGTCGTAGCCGTTCACCGACGACGGCTGCGGCCGCGCCTGCCAGGTGAGGGTGGCGGAGCCGGCCGGGAGGTGCGTCAGGCCGAGCGCCAGGTCCGCTCCATCACCGGTGTAGACCCGGGCGAGCGACGAGGCCCCCGTGGTGCCGGTGCACGTGAAGTCGGCGCTGCAGCGCACGAACAGCTGGTAGTTGGCGTCGACAAGCGGCGCGTCCACGAAACCGTTGTTGGTCGTCCAATCCTGCACCACCTGGCCGTCCCTCACGAAGCGGTACTGCGCCACACCTCCCGAGCAGCCGCCCGGCAGCGACGAGCCGGAACCGTCGAGCGTCAGCTTCTCCCCGCGCTCGATGACCCCGTCGGCGTTGGCGTCGCGCACCGTGAGGACCGCGGTGGTGCCGTGGTCGCCGACAGTGGAATTGCAGATCACCGGGCAGGCACCGGACTGCGGCGTCCTGATGTCCGGCACGGGCGTGACCTGGCTGACGATGACCCCGGTCAGCCGGATGTCGTCCACCCACCAGCCGTCGTCGTCGAGCTGCTTGTCCCAGGTACCAGCCTCCTGCTCGTAGGACTGCGCCGTCGGATTGAATTCCCACGACTGGGCGATCCATCGGATCTTGACTCTCTGACCGAGGTAGCGGGAGAGATCGAACTTGGTCTGAACCCAGTTCCCTGTGCCGGTGTTGCCGTTCTGGCCCGGTCCGGGGCACTCCTTGGTCGTCGTCAGGTCCCACTGCCAGCCGCAGTTCGACCAGACTCCCAGAGGCCAGCACAACGTCTCGTGGATGTTCCGCGGGGCCGGCGGCGCCGTCCCCGTGTCGGTCGGCGTCAGCTGGCAGTAGGTCGTCGAAGTACCGAAGTCGCTCCAGACCTGCGGCAGGTGGTCGTAGACGTTCTCGAACGGGACCAGCTTGTCCCAGGGACCCCAGCTGTCGATGGTCGGGTCGGCGTTGGTGTCGATCTGGATCTGCACGTCGCCGTAATCGTAGGCCAGAGGTCCATGCACGTTGATTCCCGAGTCGTTGCTAATCATGCTGGCGATATGGAAGAACGACAGCTGCAGGTCGCCGGGGTCGGGAAACAGCGCGAGGTTGATCGGATTGGTCATGAACGCGGCGATCTGGCGGAACTTGACCGTGTCGCCGTCCACGTGGCCGGTGCCCAGGCGGGTCGTGCCATAGTGATAACCCCAGTGCAGCGAGTTGAGCCCGCTGTGGGCGAGAGCGCCGTCAACCGGCGTCATGTGGCCCTGGGCATTCGGACACACCTGGACCCCCGGAGGTAGATTAGAAACTGGACAGTGGATGTGCCAGTCCATCTCGTTGTCCGGGTCGATGGCGCACCCGACGTCGGCGGGCGGAATGTTGAACCCGCCGCAGCCGATGCCCGCGAGCCCGCCGACGCCACCCTGGGTCGTGGCGACGGTCACACCGATCGTATCGTTGTGAATTCCGGTCGTGGCCTGCACGCACCCGGGATCGAACTCGTTGCACAGGCTGTTGATCTCGATCAGGCCGCTGGCGTCGCGGTCGAGGTCGAAGCTTTCCGTGAGAATGCCGTCGCCGTTGATCTTCACCTGCACGGCGCCCGGCGGCACGTCCAGGTCGGCCAGCATGTGGATCGGCACCGGCGCCGAGGTCCCCAGCGACTCGGAGGAGGTGAGTGTCAGCACCATGTCGAGCGTCGCCGGGTTGGAGCCGGAAGCGCTTTGCATGGTCTGCTTCGTGACGATCTCGAAATAGTCCCCCGTGTCATCCGCCGTGCCGGCGATCTTGTCCGGACCGAAGGAGCCCAGGGTCAGAGTCTCTCCGGCGTGGAAAATCGAGCGCGAGATGGTCGGCCTGGTGATGCAGGCGATGTCCGGGTCGCTGCTGTTCAGATTCAAATTCACGTTGGTCAGATCGAACGTGCCGGCGTTCTGCACCGTGACGTAGATGCGCGCCTTCTCACCGCTGTCGGGGAAGGTGTCACGGTCGCCGTCGACGTCCCCCGTCTGCACGTTTTTCACGATCAGATTCGCCAGGGGCAGGTTCCGGCAGGCCACCGAGAGGTTGTACGACACGATATCGTCCGGCACCCCGCTGTTGTCGTCGTCCCACGAGCCGACCGGATCGCACTCGTCGCCCAGTCCGTCCGAGTCGGAGTCCCTCTGGCGGTTCGTGTTGGCGAGGACCGCCGGGTTGTAGGTGTTCGGACAGTCGTCGAGGGAGTCGGTGACCCTGTCCGCGTCTCCGTCGTCATTGATCGAGGAGCAGCCGCCTGAGTTGGTGACGCCGGTCTTGACGCAGACCTCCTGGGTGATGCTCACGCAGGTGTTCGCGCCGCCGCCGGGGCAGTCGTTGCTCACCTGGCAGATCTTCGCGGGGGTGGAGCTGCAATGGCCGGTCATCGGGCAGCCGAGGGGGCCCGTGTCGACCGTGCAGACGACCGCGTTGGAGCGGTTGCAGGACCCCGTGGCCAGTTGTCCCTGGATCGCGCCCTGGCAGTCGCCGTCGCAGGCGTCCCCCAGGACATCGCCGTCGGAGTTTGTCTGCGTCGGGTTGGCCACACGCACGCAGTTGTCGTTCTTGTCCGCGAAGCCGTCACCGTCGCGGTCGGTCACCTGCGCGCAGGCCTCGCCGAGCCCCGAGGATCCGCTGGCAAAGACCTGCAGCGGGTTGTAAACGTCCGGACAGTTGTCGAGCTGGTTGGCCCAGCCATCCCCGTCCACGTCGTCCAGGTCGCAGGCGTCCCCGACGCCGTCGCCGTCCGCATCCTCCTGCCCCGGGTTCGTCGCGGTCGGGCAGTTGTCGCACAGCGTGCCAATACTGTCCGAGTCGCTCAGACAGGTGCCCGTTCCACACGTTGCCGACGTCGAGCAGGGCTTTCCGGGCGTCGGGCCGCCGACGCAGGCCCCGTTCTCCTGCCCCGGATTGTAGACCTGGGGACAATTGTCGGTGCCGAGCGGCGGCGCCGCGAGGCCATCGCCGTCCAGGTTGTCGAAGCGGCTCTCGCCGGCCTGGCCGTCTCCGTCGCCATCGCACAGGGGATCGATGTAATAGACGGTCAGGTTGGAGTCCGTGGACGGGGTGACGAAGAGGTTGCCGGGGTTGTTGAACTGGGCCGTGACTGTGATCGAGCCGCGGAAGAGTCCCGGCGAGACCTCCGGAAGGGAGAAGCTCTTGATCGGCACGCTGACCCTGATGACCCCGGTGGTGATCTGGGTCGAGTCGCTCTCGGTCGCCGCCTGGACGGTGATCGTGCCGGCGCCGACCCTCTTCGGGTCGTTGACCGTCACCTGGATCGCTTCGTCGCATTCGTACAGATCCGTGCGGTCGACGACGAGAGTCGCGCACTGCTGGCCGGCCGAGACGTTGCTCGTCTGGCACAGGTCGTTGACGCCGCCCGTGCACTGGGCGTTCGTGGTGCACGCGATCCCCGTCAGGGTGCACTTGTTGAGGAACCGGTTGCAGGCCGGTGCATGCGGTGGATTGAACGCCCCTTCGTCCAGAGGATGGACCTCGTCCCACTCCAGGACGGGATCGTCGATCGCCAGGCCATAATCCCGCGTTCCGGCGTTGCTCTCGATGACGAAGAAGCCGATCTCGAACTGCCAGCGCGTGCCGGCCGGTCCGGGGTTGAAGAACCCTCCCGCCTCGAACGATCCCGGTCCGGTCTCGGCGAAGGTCAGGCCATCCTGGTAGTTGATCAACGACCAGTCGAAATTGCGCGTCGGTCCGGCGGGACGCCGGTCGACCGGGTGGTTGTCCTTCGGTGACAGCGGCAGCGGGTCGGTGGGGCGCGGGTACGGCAGGAAGTCGGGGAGCGCGGCCGGAATCGGCGACGTGCTGTCCGGATTGGTGTTGGCGGTGAACCCGGAGAATCCGGTTTCGTCCCCCGTGATCGTCCCGGTCAGGGCGAACGAGTGGTCCGGATCCGCGAGCGCCCCGAAGGTCCGCTGCGGATCGACGTCCGGGTTCTGCGGATTGATCCCGTAGTTGTAGGTCGCCCAGTGGGCCACGTTGTAGTAGACGCCCCCGAACCGCTGGTAGAAGACCGTCTGGCAGAGGAGACAGTTGCGATCGTCGTTTTCCAAATTGCTGTCGAGGTTGATGAACCCGCCGGCGTATTCATCCACGGTCTGGATGTTGACGTTCATCGCCAGACGCTGGAACTCGACCGTGTACGGGAAGCCGCGCGCGTCCGGCAGCTGATGGACCTGGGCGATGATCGGGGACTCCAGGATATCCAGGATCTTCTCGGCCTGCGGCGGAGTAGCGAGGTCGCCCGGCATGGCGTAGTTGTCGCAGCCGGTGGCCGTGGCGTCCGGGGTGGTCAGATCGCCGTCCCCGGTGTGCCAGATTCCCGCTCCGAAGTTCTGGAACAGGGGCGCAGGGTTGTTGTCCCCGATCGCCGTCTGGAATCCGCACAGACCGCTCTGCTGGTACTCCCAGATCGATCCGCCCTGCAGATTGCCCGCGACGCTGACCGGGTGGCGCGTCGTGAAGAACCCGCCGTCGTTCAGATCGAACGTGAAGGGGACCTTGTCGCGCGTGTCCGGGCCGCTCGGCGCGAACAGGATCCCCCTGTCCAGCAGGCCGTTCGGGATCACGTCGTTCTCGGTGCTCGGGTCCAGCATTCCGTTGTTGTTCAGGTCCTCTCCGAGCGTGTTGCGCACCACGCCGCCGTCGCTCGTGAACAGCGAGGAGAAGGTGATGTCCTCGTCCGGAATCTGGATGCCGGTGAACGGATCGATGACGTCGGCGTTGTCGATCTGGAGGTTCCGGTTCAGGTCGCGCACCTCGCGCCCGGTGCCGAACTGGTTCCCGCCCGGAAAATCGGTCGAGTAGTGCAGCACCTCCCTGTCGGCGTTCATGGCGTACGTGAAGGCGAACGTCTGGCGGCCGATGACCTTCGAGCGGTTGCTCGAATCGAGCTGCAGAGTCAGCGTCACCTTGCGGCTGGCCACCGGCAGCGCGTTGAGGATCGCGCCGTCGACCTTGAGCGAGAAGCCGATCGCCGTCGTCTGTCCGCCGGGAAGTCGGCCGATCCCCTTGGGGGAGTCGAGGACCTTGATCGCCGTCGCCCCCGTCCCGGAGGGCGTCAGCGTGGCGGTCACCTCCGAGTAGTCGTCCCCACGGTTCGAGTTCACCAGGGCGATGGTGTACGCCAGGATCTCATTCGCGTCCAGGAACTGGTCGTGGTCGCAGCCGCCCGAGATGAGAACCGGTCCGTCGGTCTGGTCGCGGATCGCGAGCGGACTCAGGAACAGATCCGGATCGCAGCGCACCGTCGCCCGTGCCTGGCCGGCCACCGGCGTGTCCGCGTAATCGACGACGATGAACCGGCCGGTGTCGGCCTCCAGGAGCCCGTTGTTCGCCACCGGGTTCGGCGACACCAGACGCACGGGGACCTTCATCGAGCGGAACCCGTGGCTTCCTGCCGGAGTCTCGGTGAACGCGAAGCCGCGCTCGGTGTCGAGGATATTCCCGAGCGCGTCCTGCACCGTCAGGGTCGTGGCCGAGGCGACGCTCGCGGTCGAGCCGTCGGGGTCGAACACCTGGACCTCGACGTCGTCGGCGCAGCCGTAGGTTCCCTTGTCGAGATCGATCTGGCTGGCCGGGAAGGTGTGGGACGTCCCGCCCCAGGTCTGGGTGCCGGTCCCGAGGACCGGACCGGCGATGACCAGCGCGTACGGCTGCCCGGCGGCGTCCAGGAGACCGTCGCCGTCCAGGTCCTCCCCGGCGTCGAGCCGGAAGTTGCCGTTCGCGTCCTCCTTCTGACCGTTGATCGCGGTGATCTCTCGCGGCGTGGCGCCGCCCGCGCCGCGCTTCACGGTGACGCGCCAGGTCCCGATCGGAAGCTGCGACTCGGCCGGCTGTCCCTGCGCGTTGACCCGCAGGGCCGACAAGTGGATCGCCTCGATAGGATTGCGGATATCCCCAGGATCCGCATCGGTGGCGTTCCGGCCGAGCGACCACTGGCCGACGCGCGGGCCGCCGCCGGTCTGGTAGACGTTGCCGTCGTAGAGGACGTTGTCGTTGGCGCTGCTCGGACCGCAGACGGCCCCCCCGGGCGCGATGTCGCCGGCGAACAGGCAGTTGTCACGCCCGGGAGACTCCAGCTCGAGGTCGAGATCGTTCACCAGCGTGCCGGCTCCCTCCGCCACGTCCGGCGGGTCGGGCCAGGCGAGTGCCACGCGCAGGCTGCCGATCGAGACCGCGCGGCCGCCGCCGGGCAGGCTGGTCGTGCTCGGCGCGTTGACGACGAAGAGATGCGTGGCGCTGGTGTTGTTCAAGTTGTCGATCGGAGGCTCGCCGGTCCCCAAGTCGTCGTAGATCAGCAGGCCCGAGACTGGATACTCGGGCGTGTTCGGCAGCCCGATCGCCTTCGACGGCGGCCAGTTCGGAATCGGCAGGACGCTCGAGAGCTGGATGCGGCCGTACCCCTGCTCCTGGTTGCCGATGATGCCGCCGGGGAAGCCCGAAAAGGGGGCCAGGTTGACCGCGCGCGACTGGCCGACCAGCTTGTCGTTGCCGGGCGGATAGTCGGTGACGGTGATCCCTTCCAGGAAGTTGGCGCTCGCGACGAGGGCCGCCTTGACCAGCGACCCCGAAAGATTCGCCATCCGATCAACCGTCTTCCGGTTGCCGGTCGGGTAGAAACCCTGGGCGAAGTAGTCGCGCACGACCGCGCCGGCGCCGGTGGCGTAGGCGGAGGCGTACGAGGTCCCCAGGTTGCCCTCGTCCAGCTGCGCCTCGACAGGGTTGATGTTGTCGTTGTCGCGGCTGCGGAACACCGCCACGCCGACCGTCCCGGGGGCGTTGAACAGCCCGCTGAAGTCCTCGCCGGACGCCATCACGACCGGCGCCGTCCGCAGCGACAGGGGCGTCGCCGGCCCACGCGACGACCAGGCCGATTCCTCCTCCTCGAGGTTGCGCGTGCCCGCGAACGTCTGCATGTCGTAGCGATGACTGCCGACCGAAACGATGTCCTTGGCGGTCGCCGGCGACGAGATCTCGAGGCCGACGGGGACGTTCGGATCGTTGTCCGCGTTCGTGCCGTCGAACAGATCGGGGTACATGCGGCGGGCGACGTCGGAGGGAGCCGACCCCTGATTGCCGACCGGGATGAACACCATGTAATCCCGGTTGTTCACCAGGAACGTGTCGATCTGGCTCGACTCGGCGGAGTACTCGCCGTTCGAGGGATTGAACTGGATGCTGTCGAAATTGATGGGAGCTCCGAAGGGCATGACGTGCAGGTGGACGTTGTTGCCGCCGTCACGCGCCTGCTGGAGGCGGGTCGCCAGATTGCCCGGTGTGACGTTGCCGCCCAGCTCGACGAGCTCGTTGAACAGACAGCGCAACGGACTCGCCGAGTCCTGCATGAGGATGCGCGCGCCGCGGGCGATCCCGTCCATGTTGATGCCGGTGATGAGGGGGCGGCCGTTCAGGATCTGCTTGCTCGCGAAGGCGCCGACCTCGGAGGGAAAGCCGGCGATGGCCCCCGACACCACGTTCCCGTGCGTGCCGCTGCCGAACAGGACGCCGTCGCAGGTGTCGCCGTTGTCGGCGATCGGCTGAATGGCCTGCACCTTGCGATGCGCCGAACCGATCGGGTGGGTCAGGTCGGTCACCTGGGTGGCGGTCTGCGAGAACTGCGCCGAGTCGACGCTCAGCCCGTTGTCGGTGACGGCGACGATTTGCGGCGGGACCGGCGCGGTGCCGTTGTTCAGGCGCTGCAGCGCGCAGACGCCCCCGGGCGTGGGCCCGGTGCAGGTGCCGGTGCCTGCCCCGGTGCAGCAGGCCGTCGGGTTACCGGCTGCAACGCACTGGACGTTATTCGTGCAGTCGTTGTTGGTCGAACAGGTCCTGCTCGGGGATTGCGTGCACAGAAACGCGCCGACGCCGCCGCCGTCCAGCCCGATGTCCGAGTACGGCCTCGCCCCCAGCGTATCCTCCACGCTGCCCGTCATCGTGAGGCTGGGCGCCTCGGAGTTGGCGAGCATCAGTTCGGGGATTTCCTGAATCGTGCCGACGGCATCGATGGCCGCGATTCCTGCGACCCTCTGGGCGTCGGCCTCGACGCGCAGCACCGCGCCGTCGCCCGAGTAGTCGCTGACGGCCTGATTGCCCACGAGGCTCTCGACGGCGCGGCGCATCTGCGCGATCTCGTCGGTCGCGGCTCCCGGCCAGGCGCCCACCATCAGCTCGAGCGTCGTGGAGCGCGCCCGGCTCGCCTGGATCATCGGTGTGCGCCCGAGGTTGCGGTTAATTTTAAAGGCGGGATGGTACGGGGCCATCGCCTCGACGAACGGCAGATCCGCCAGGCGATCGAGCGCCGCCGCGTCGCGCGCGCGGACCAGGAACGCGCGCTCGGGCAGCGATGCGAAGACCCGGCCCGACTGGGCCAGCGCGCGCTCGATCGCATCCACTCCGAGATCGCGCACCGCCTGCTCGGAGATTTGAATGATGTTCGTGCCCGGGGCGAGTCCGCCGCGGCCCGCGCGCCTGTGCGTCGCGGCGCGCTGCAGGCCGCGCGGCAGGCTGTCGAAGGACCGCGCGTCCTTGAGATTGAAGAACCCGAGAGGGGTCAGGACGAGGCCGCGCCGATCGCCGGGGACGTCGAGTGTCTTGAACCGGTCGCCCAAGGGGGACAGTCCCGGGACTCTTCCCTGCAGCGTGGGCAGTTTCGTGCGCTGCCAGAAATCGTACGAGCTCGATGGACTGAACCGTTCTTCGAAGCTGCCGCCTTTCTGCTTCCCTCCGGGCGCCCCGCCACTCGGGGCGGAATTGCGGCCGGCGAGGTTCGCTTCGATCCCGAAGATGAACGCGGCCGCCAGGACGAAGGCGGCGTAGCCAGCGAGCAACAGCGATCTCAGGCCAACGAGCCTGCGCATCAGACCCTCCAGATGGAGACACTCCCCCGCCCGTCCCGGACCGGGCATGAGAGGCTGCGTTCGGGCGTCATCAGACACTCGTCCAGAATTGCACCTTTTCGCGTTGAGATACGTTCAAGTTGCTGTCCTGTCAACGAGTTTTGAACGGCGGACTCAACGTATCCCGACCCCCTGGCGACCGGCATGCCCCTCCATGCCTGTTGCGGCGAGTCCGCCATTGTCCGTGCTGAATATTGGCCGATTCGGCGTCAATTGCGCCCCGGTGGGCGTTTCCAGTAACATGAGGTCCCTATGTTCAGCACCATCGAGTGGACGGACGACGGCGTCGTCATGCTCGATCAGCGCCGTCTCCCCGAGCAGGAGATCTATCTCACGCTCCGCACCGCCGAGGAGGTGGCCGCGGCCATCCGGGACATGGTGATCCGCGGAGCGCCGGCCATCGGCGTGGCCGCGGCGATGGGGATCGCGCTCGGCCTCGGGAGGGCTGGCGACGCGGCCACGGACGACCGCCGCGCCCGGTTCGATACCGTCGCCCGGCTCCTGGAATCGACCCGGCCCACGGCGGTGAACCTGTTCTGGGCGGTCGACAGGATGCGGCGCCGTTTCATGGAGCACGTCGCCGATCCGTTCCCTCGCCTCGCCGCCGTCCTGCGGGAGGAAGCGATCGCGATCCGGCGGGAGGACATCGAGGCGAACCGGGCCATGGGCCGGCACGGAGCGGCTCTCCTCCCGGACGTGTGCCGCGTTCTCACCCATTGCAACGCCGGCGCTCTGGCGACGGCCGGCTACGGCACGGCGCTTGGAGTCGTCCGGTCGGCCGTCGAGTCCGGCAAGAAGGTGGCGGTCTATGCCGACGAGACGCGGCCGTTCCTGCAGGGCGCGCGCCTCACGGCCTGGGAGCTGCACCGCGACGGCATCCCGGTCACCGTTCTGACCGACGGGATGGCGGGGCACCTGTTCCAGAAGACGGAGATCGATCTCTGCCTGGTCGGCGCCGACCGCATCGCGCGGAACGGCGACACGGCCAACAAGATCGGCACGTACCAGGTGGCGGTTCTGGCCCAGGCGCACGGCGTGCCGTTCTACGTCGCGGCCCCGACCACGACCATCGACGCGGGGGCGGCCACGGGGGCCGATATCCCGATCGAAGAGCGGGCGGCGCACGAGGTCGAGCACATCGCCGGCCGGCGTGTCGTCCCGGAAGGAGTGCCGGTGATCCATCCGGCCTTCGACGTCACGCCTCATCGACTGATCGCCGCCATCATCACCGAGCGCGGTGTCGTGCGCCCGCCCTACGAGCCGGGTCTCCTGGCGATCTGCGGATCCGCCGCGACGGCCGGGGCGCCCTCCCCCCGCCCGGCGGAGCGGTGACGGCCGGCGTGACGCCCGACGCGAACCCGCTGATCCTCGGAATCGAGACCTCCTGCGACGAGACCGCCGCGGCGGTCCTGCGGGGACGCGCCATCCTGTCGAACGTCATCGCCTCGCAGGCCGACATCCATCGCGAGTACGGAGGCGTCGTCCCGGAGCTGGCCTCGCGCCACCACCTCGAGCGGATCGACGCGGTCATCGACATGGCGCTCCGGCGCGCGGGGCTCTCCCTGGACGACCTCGACGCCGTGGCGGTCACCCGCGGCCCCGGTCTGGTCGGGTCGCTCCTGGTCGGCCTGCAGGCGGCCAAGGGGATCGCCTACGTGCGTCGCCTCCCGCTGCTGGCGGTCAACCACCTCGAGGGGCACCTGCGCTCGGTCTGGCTGGAGCATCCGGAAGCGCCCTTCCCCGCAATCAGCCTCATCGCCTCGGGAGGACACACGTCGCTTTACCTGTCCGCCGACGAGGAGAGCGTCGTGCGCCTGGCGCGCACCCGCGATGACGCCTCGGGTGAGGCGTTCGACAAGGTCGCCAAGCTCGTCGGTCTCGGCTACCCGGGCGGACCCGTCGTCGATCGCCTGGCGAAAACGGGAGACCGCCTGTCGGTCCCGCTGTCCCCCCCGAAGATGAGCGACGGCAGCCTCGATTTCTCGTTCAGCGGCTTCAAGACCGCGGTGCTGCGCCACGCCCGGGCCCGCGGGCTCGACCGCCCCTTTCCCGCCGGCGAGCCGGACCAGGAGACGCGCGATCTGCTGGCCTCGTTCCAGTCCGCGGTGGTGGAGTTCATGGTGAAGCGCGTGATGACGGTCGCGATCCGCGAGAGGGCGCTCTCGATCGGCCTGTCGGGGGGCGTGGCGTGCAATTCTCTTCTGAGGTCCCGCGTCGCGGAGGAGGCCCGGAAGGCGGGGCTCGAGAGCTACGCCGTCAGCCCGTCGCTCGCCTCCGACAACGCCGCCATGATCGCCGAGGTCGGCAGGCGGCTCCTCCTGCGCGGCGAGATCGCCGACCTCGCGGTCAACGCCGATCCCGGGCTCGAGTTCTAGGAACCTGGCCGAAACGATGGATCCACGGCTCATCCGGAACTTCTGCATCATCGCCCACATCGACCACGGCAAGACCACCCTGTCGGATCGCATTCTCGAGCTGACGGGCGCCTTGACGCAGCGGGAGATGTCGGACCAGGTCCTGGACGGCATGGACCTGGAGCGCGAGCGCGGCATCACCATCAAGGCGCACGCGGTGGCGCTCGAATACCGCGCGGCGGACGGGAACACCTACCGCCTGAACCTCATCGACACCCCGGGGCACGTCGACTTCGCCTACGAGGTGTCGCGCTCCCTGTCGGCCTGCGAGGGGGCCGTGCTGGTGGTGGACGCCTCGCAGGGCGTCGAGGCGCAGACCCTCGCCAACTCGTACATGGCGGTCGATCACCACCTGACGGTCCTGCCGGTGATCAACAAGATCGATCTCCCCTCGGCCGAGCCGGACAAGGTGAAGGACCAGATCGAGAACATCATCGGTCTCTCCGCGCAGCACGCCATTCTCTCTTCCGCCAAGGAGGGGACGGGCGTGCGCGAGATCCTGGAGGCGGTGGTGCGGGAGGTGCCGCCACCGGCGGGGGATCCGCAGAAGCCGGCGAAGGCGCTGGTGTTCGATTCGTGGTTCGACCCCTACCGCGGTGTCGTCATCCTGGCGCGCGTCATCGACGGGACGCTCAAGCGCAAGATGCGCATCCGCCTCATGGCGACGGGGCGCGACTACGACCTGGAGGAGCTGGGTCTCCTGACACCCAAGATGGCGCCGGTCGAATCGCTGTCGGTCGGCGAGGTCGGCGTCCTGATCGCCAACATCCGGAACTCGGCCGAGGTGAAGATCGGCGACACGGTCACCGACGCCCGCCATCCCGCCGAGGCGGCGTTCCCCGGCTTCCAGGAGATGCGCCCGATGGTGTTCGCCGGTCTGTTCCCGATCGGCGAGTCGAGCTACGAGAATCTCCGCGATACGCTCGACAAGCTGCGGCTCAATGATTCGTCCTTCACGGTGGAGCCGGAGACCAGCGAGGCGCTCGGGTTCGGCTACCGCTGCGGCTTCCTCGGACTCCTGCACATGGAGATCGTGCAGGCGCGGCTGGAGCGCCACTTCGGGATGGAGCTGATCACGACCGCGCCCTCGGTGCGCTACCGCGTCACCACGACCGACGGCCAGGAGCTGGAGGTGAGCAACCCGGCCAAGCTCCCGCCGCCTCAGAGAATCGAACGCTGGGAGGAGCCGGTGATCACCGCCCTCATCCTGACCCCGCCCGAGCACGTCGGCGGGATCCTGGCGCTGTGCCAGGACAAGAGGGGCGTCCAGAAGGAGCTGAAGTACGTCACCACGAACCGCGTGCTGATCACCTACGACCTGCCGTTCAACGAGGTCGTGCTCGATTTCTACGACCGGCTCAAGACCTTGTCGCGCGGCTACGCCTCCTTGGATTACCACCACACCGGCTGGTGGGAGTCGGACCTCGTGAAGCTCGACATCCTGGTCAACGGAGAGCCGGTGGACGCCCTGTCGCTCATCGTGCACAAGGAGCGCGCCCCCCAGAAGGGGCGCGCCCTGGCTCAGAAGCTGAGGCAGGTGATCCCGCGGCAGCTGTTCGAGGTGGCCATCCAGGCGGCGATCGGCAGCAAGATCGTCGCCCGTGAGAACGTCGCGGCCATGCGCAAGAACGTCCTGGCGAAGTGCTACGGCGGCGACATCACGCGCAAGCGCAAGCTTCTCGAGAAACAGAAGGAAGGGAAGAAGCGGATGAAGAAGGTCGGGCGCGTGGACATCCCCCAGGAGGCCTTCCTGGCGCTGCTCAAGGTCGACTAGAGCGGGCGCCGCGCGGGCATTTCCACGTGGAAACCGGCGGTCGATCGCTGCATACTCTATCCAGGGTCGGATGATGACGATTTCACTGAAGCCCAGACGGTTCTTCTTCGAGTACACGCAGGCGGGGCTCGTCGCCATCATCTTCGCGCTGTTCGTCCGGACGTTCCTCGTCCAGCCGTTCACCATCCCCAGTCCCTCCATGGAGGACACCCTCCTGGTCGGGGACTACATCCTGGTGAACAAGTTCGCCCTCGCCTCCCTGGCCTCCCCGCTCGAGCGCGCCTTCATGCCGCTCGCCGAGGTGCGCCGGGGGGACGTCATCGTGTTCCGCTACCCGCACGACGAGACCCAGGATTACGTCAAGCGCGCCATCGCGCTTCCGGGCGAGATGGTGAAGATCGTCGACCGCGTCGTCTACATCCAGAAACCGGGCCAGGAAGGCTACGTGCCGATCATCGAGCCGTACAGCAGCCACAAGGACCCCGGCTCGGTCCCGCCCGAGCTCGACAACTTCGGCCCGCTCACGATCCCCGAAGGCCAGTATTTCGTCATGGGCGACAACCGCGACAACAGCCTCGACAGCCGTGAGTGGGGTCTCGTCCCGCGCGATCACATCATCGGCCGGGGGCTCCTGATCTACTGGTCCTTCGTGCGCGCCGATCGCGACGGCGTCCGGGCCGCCGGCCGGCGCCCCTCCCCGACCAAGGCCTCCCGGCTCCTGACCAGCGCCGGTGCCTTCTTCACCGGGACACGCTGGGACCGCAGCGGCCGCCTGATCCGCTGACAACCCGAAACACGCCCGCGGCCCCGCCTTCGATCACAGAACCGTAATCACGCCCTTGCAAGAACGCGCGCCGGTTCCTATATTGCCCTGGAGGCAACGCTCGACGCCGCGAAAGGGGGCATCCGCCGTGTTTCTGCGGGATGAACGGGGCGAGGGACGACTCGGGACGCTCTTCGGCATCGTAGTCCTGGCGGTCTTCATCTACCTTGGGGTGAAGATCGTGCCGATCCTGATCAACGTCTACGAGTTCCGCGACTCGATCGAAGAGCAGGCCCGCTTCGCGGCGCTCCCGCGCCACGACGACGAGGTGGTCAAGCACGCCATCCTGCTCAAGGCCCGGGAGCTCGAACTCCCCGTCGGCGCCAAGGACGTCATCGTGAACCGGAGCTCGACGCGGATCGACATCCAGGTCCGCTACACCGTCCCGATCGAGACCCCGGTGTACACCTACAAGTGGAGCCTCGACGAGTCGTTGAGCGCGCCGCTCTTTTAAGCGCGGCTCGGCGCCGTTCGCGACCGAACCGATCGATTCCAGGAAAAAAAGGGGGCCCCGATCGGGGCCCCCTGTAGTTTCAGTCCCTGTCCCGAGCGGGACAGGAGTTCGTTACCCTACGGACAGACCGGGGCGAGCGGCCTGAGTGTGCCGTCACCCCGCCTCCCGAGAGCCGCCTGGCCGCCAAAGACCACCGGGTTGTGGCCGACGAGGTAGTAGAACACCGTATTCATCTGTGGATCGACGGTCTGCGTCGCCGTCACCGTGCTCCCGGGCGCCCCGTTCGCCAGATTGCAGAAGCCGGGACCCAGAGGCGTCAGGGTCGACAGGTTGTTGTCCGGCAACAAGGGTGTCGACGATAAGCCGTCGTCCACCCTGTTGCCGGTGAAGACGTCGAAGCCCGACAGGGACGGTGGCTGCACTCTCGCCGGCCAGCTCAACGTCGTGAGCGGCGGGATCGCCGAGCGGTTGTAGGACACCGACAGCGGGATGTCGGTGCCGTCTCCCGAGAACACCTGGATCGACCGGCTGTTCACCCCCGAGGCCGTGGCGCTCGAGGTGCAGGTCGTGTCGATGCTGCAGCGCACCTGAACGCGGTACGACGCATCGATCGTCGGGTTGTCCGTGAACGTCGGGATCTCCGACCAGTCCTGCACCAGGAGGTTGTTCTTGAAGAAGCGGAACTGCGCGCCACCGCCGATGCAGCCGCCGGGATTCGTCGTGTTGGCCGCCGAGACCACCACCTTCTCGCCAAGCACCACGATGTTGTCCTCCACCGCCTGGGCCAGGTTCAGGCTCAGGTTGAACCCGCTGTCCCCCTGCGTCGCGTCGCACGCCTTGGTCGGGCAAACCCCGTTGGCCGGGGTCTTGACGTCGGCCAGGGGGGGTGACTGCGCCTGCAGGGCGCCGGTGATGACGATGTCGTCCACGTACCACCCTTCGTCTCCCTGCGTCCCGACCCACGAGCCGACCTCGTCGTACGACGAGTCGGTGTTGTCGAACTCCCAGGCCATCGCGATCCAGCGAATGCGAACCCGCTGACCGAGGAAGCCGGCCAGACTGAACTTCGTCTGCACCCACAGGTTGCCGGAGGAAGGCGACCTGCTCCCCGGAGCGCCGTGCCGACCTTGATCATCGGCGTTCGGGCACTGGAACGTGCTCGTCTGATCGCGCGGGTTGCCGCAGCTCGACCAGATGCCGCTCGGGTAGCACATGGTCTCGTGCACGCCGCGCGGCGCCGGCGGCGCCGTGCCGGTATCGGTCGGCGTCAGGTCGCAGTACGACAGCCCCCCACCGAACTGGGACCAGAGGTAAGGGATGTGGTCGTACACGTTCTGGAACGGCGCGAGCTTGTCCCACGGGCTCCAGTCGTCGATACCCGGGTTCGGGTTCCTGTCGGTCTGGATCTGCACGTCGCCGTAGTCGTTCGCATAGCCCGGCGGCAGGTTGTACCAGTTGTTATCCATCATCGCGGCGATGTGGTAGAACGACAGCTCGAGATCGGGGGGGTTCCGGCCGGAAATCGGCAGCGGCGTCAGGTTGATCGGGTTCGTCATGAACGCCGCCATCTGGCGGAAGCGCGTCGTGTCCAACAGCTTGTTCGCAAGGTCCAGGTGGTAGCCCCAGTGCAGCGAGTTGTCCCCGGCCTTGGCCTGGGCGTCGTTCACCGGCGTCTGGTGCTGCGGCAGATTCGGGCAGGTGGAAAGGGTCCCTGGCAGGCAGTGGATGTGCCAGTCCATGTCGTTGTCCGGGTCGATCTCGCACGCCGGGTCTTCGGGCGGGACGGTGTAGCCGGCGCAACCGACGGCCGCGAGCACGTTGAGGCCGCCCGGGGCCGTGCCCACCCACACGCCGATCGTGTCGTTCTTCACCCCCGTCGAGTTCAGGTTGCAGTAGGTCGGACCGGTCGGGTCGGTATCCCCCGCCTGGGTGACGACCTCGCAGCGGCTGTCGAGGGTGAACAGGCCGTCGTTGTCGCGATCGAGGTCGAACGTCTCTTTGATGGTCCCGTCATCTGTGTTGCCCGGGATGTTATCCGGTCCGTTCACCCTGGCGGGCAGACCGGCGGTCGGGGCGTCGATATCGAGGAGGATGGAGAAGGTCGACTTCCCTCCGACGCCCACCGCCTCGTTGCTCGTCAGGGTGACGAAGAAGTCTCCCTTCGCCGGATTGGTCCCGTCCGTGGTGCTCGTAGTCGGGGACACGATGAACTCGAACTCACCGGCGCCCGGCGGGGTGTTGATGCTCGGATCGGTGACCGTGTTCACCGAGCCCTGGGCGGGGATGGACGGGATCAGGATCGTCCCCTTGGTGATGCACGAGATGTCGGAGTCGGAGGTTCCGAGGATGAGCGTGACCCCGCTCACGCTGATGTTGCTGTTGTTCGTAACCTGGACGCCCATCCGCACCACTTCGCCGGCGTCCGCGAAGATGTCGTGGTCGCCATTGAGGTCCCTGGGGTTGAGCGGCAGGATGACCAGCTGCGGCAGAGGCACCCTCCTGCAGGAGACCGTGGTGGTGAAGGAGACCGCGTCGTCCGGGATGCCGTTGTTGTCGTCGTCCAGCGTCTCGGGCGAGTCGCAGATATCGCCGCGGCCGTCCTGATCGGTGTCGAGCTGATGGAACGTTCCCGGGATGATCGGTGGGTTCGCCCTGTTCGGGCAGTCGTCGACGTTGTCCGGCACTCCGTCGCCGTCGGCGTCGTCATTCACGACCCCGCAGGACCCGTCATTGACCAGTCCCTGCTTCTGGCAGGTTTGCGGACCCGGGCTAACGCAGGTCTGATTGCCCGGGCACTGGTTGGAGCCCGTGCAGAGGACGGTCGTGCTGACGTCGCAGTGGCCGACCTGCGGGCAGCAGATCTGTCCCACCGGGCAGGCGGCGTTGGTGTCGGCCGTGCAGAAGGTCTCGCTGATCAGGTTGCACGAACCGATCGCCAGGTTCGAGGGGCGCGCGTTCAGGCAATCGCCGTCGCAGGCGTCGCCGATGCCGTCCAGGTCGTGGTCAACCTGTCCGACGTTCGCGGTTCGCACGCAGTTGTCGAGCCGATCCTGGACGCCGTCGCCGTCGGTGTCGGTGTTGCCGTTGCACGCCGCCCCGAGGGTCGAGGAGCCGCCCGCCGGCACCTGCGCCGGGTTGTAGACGTCGGGGCAGTTGTCGATCGAGTTCACGATGCCGTCGAAGTCTATGTCGTCGAAGTCGCAGGCGTCGCCCACGCCGTCCGCGTCCGAATCAAGCTGGCTGGGGTTGTACACTCCCGGGCAGTTGTCGCAAAAACGGGATCCGACGTTGTCCCCATCGATGAAGCACGTCCCGGCACCGCACACCGCGGAGGTCGAGCAGGGTAATCCCGGCGTGGGGCCGCCGGAGCAGATGCCGTCCTCCTGGCCGGGATTGTAATCGAACGGGCAGTTGTCGGCCGAGGGGACGATGTGGTCGTTGTCCAGGTCGCCGAAGGAGTCCTCCCCCGGGGTGCCGTCGCCGTCGCCGTCGCACTCGGGGTCCAGGTAGTAGAACGTCATGTTCGAGTCGTTGAAACCGGTGAACAGGAGGTTGGCGTTGTCGAACAGGGCGCCGAGCGTGACGTTGCCTCTGAACAGGCCCGGGCTCCCCGCCACGGCTGGAATGTCGAACGATTTGCGCGGGTGTTTCGCCGCGACCGCGCCGGTCTGCACCTCGATGTTGTCGGAGTCGGTCACGCCGAACACCTTCACGCTCGATACGCCGGCGCGGCGCGGGTCGTCCACCGTCACCTCCACGGTGTCGTTGCACTCGTAGAGGTTCAGCCGGTCGACGACCAGCGTGGCGCACTGCTGGCCCGCCGGGTTCCCGGGCGTACCGAAGCGGTTGCAGGCCGGGGTGTGGGCCGGCACGAAGGCCCCCTCGTCGACGGGGTGCACCTCGTCCCACTCCAGGACCAGGTCGTCGAAACCGATCCCGTAGTCGTTCTTGCCGCCGGCGTTCTCCTGGACGATGAACCCCATGCCGATCTGCCAGCGGTTCTTGGCCGGGCCGGGCGAGAAGGAACCGGTGGGCTCGAACTGACCCTTGCCGAGGCTCATCTCGATGATACCGTCCTCGTACTCGAGCAGGCTCATGTCGAAGCTGCGGGCGGGGCCTTCCACCGTGTTCTTCTGGCAGCACGCCTGGGTGGGATCGATGTTGCAGGTGCAGCCCGGCGCCCCGATCACCGGCGCCCCCTTGCGGGGGTACGGCGTGAAGTCGGCTCCGCCGAGAGGGATCGGGCTCGTGCTGTCCGGGTTGGTGTTCTGCGTGAACCCGGTGAAGCCGGTCTCGTCCCCCGTGATCGTCTTGTTGAAAGCGAACGATCCGTCCGGATCGTCCAGCGGTCCGAAGGTCCTCGGATTTCCAAAGAGCGGATCGATGGGGTTCGAGTACTGATTGAACTGCGCCAGCTCGTAGATATCCTCGAACCGGACAGATCCGTAGAAATACGAGCAGATGAGACAGTTGCGCTGGTCGCTGTCGATGTCGTTGTCCAGATCGACGCCACCGCCGGCGTAGTAATACGTCTGGATATTCAGGTTGAATCCGAGGCGCTGGAACTCCACGGTATAGGGAAAGCCGCGTGCGTCGTTGACCTGGTTCACCTTCGCGATAATGGGCGACTCCAGGACGTCAAAGATGATTTCCTCGAAGTCGGGCGTCGATAGATCGGTCGGAATCGTGTAGTTGTCGCACGCGTTGGCGTTGGCCAGCGGAGTCGCCGGGTCGCCGTCGCCCGTGTGCCAGATGCCGGCGCCGCCGTTCTGGAACCAGGGGAGGCCGGTGTTGCCCGTGTCGAAGCGGGCCGTCTGGAATCCGCAGACGCCGGTGTGGAAGTTGCAGGTCCCGCCCGGGCAGTCGGCGACCGCGAAACACTGCTTTCCCGGCACCGTGCTGGTGCTGCTGCACACTCCGCCCCCCTTGTACTCCCACAGCGGATTCGGGCTGATGTTCCCCCGCTTGCTGAAGCTGGAGCGCAAGGGGAACCAGCCGCCGTCGTTCGTGTCGAAGTTCCAGGGCACTTTGTCCCCGGCGCTGGGGCCGGTCGCCGAGGCCAGGATGCCGCGGTCCAGCCGCCCGTTCGGGATGGTGTCCTCTCCCGGGTCCAGGTTATTGTTGTCGTTCAAGTCTTCACCGAGCGTGTTGCTCACCTTGCCGCTCGCGGTCCCGACCACGAACATGCTCGAGAAGGTGATGTCCTCGTCGGGGAAGAACAGCCCCTTGAACGGATCGATCTTGTCGGCCGCGTCGATCTGGAGATTGCGGTTGAAGTCGCGCACCTCACGGCCGCCGGCCGGGAAGTCGGTCGAATAGTGCAGCGTCTCGTTGTCGGCGTTGATGACGTTGCTGAAAGTGTAGGTCGTGCGCGAGAGCCGCACGCCGCGGGCGTTTCCGTCGAGCTGCAGGACCATGTCCACCTTGCGGCTCGCCACCGGGAGCGCGTTGGCCGCCGTCGGGTCGACGAACAGGGAGAACGTGATCCCCGTCCTCTGGCCGCCGGGGATCCGACCGATGTTCTTCGGCGAATCCAGGACACGGATGGCTCCCGCCCCGAGGCCGGTCGGCGTCAGGGTGGCCACGACGTCGTTCAGGTCGTCGGCCCGCTCGAAGTTCTGGATGGCCATCGAGTAGGTCACCCGCTCGTTGGCGTCCAGGTACTGGTCGCCGTCGCAGCCGCCGCCGATGAACGATGGCTGGTTGGTACGCCCGTTGATGTCGATCGCTCCCTGGATGATGTTCGGGGTGCACTGGAAGCGGGCGCTCGCGTCGGCGTTGCGCGGCGAGCTCGTGTACCGGACGAACACGTTTTGTCCGCTGTCCCCCTCGAGCACCCCGTTGTACTTCACCGCGGGCGACCCGAGCCGCGTCGGCAGCGGCGCCGAGCGGAAGTCGTGGCTGGTGCTGTAGGTTTCCGTGAAGGCGATCCCTTTCTCCTCGTCCAGCACGGTTCCGGCCGCGTTCACCACCTGGAAGACGACACTGCCGCTCACCGCTCCTGCCGACGCGGCGAGGGGATCCAGGACCGTGGCCGTCAGGCTGTCGGAGCAGGAATACTGGTACTTGTCGAGGCGCAGCGTGCTCCCCGGCAGGGAGTGCGACGAGCCGTTCCAACTCTGCGTCTGGCCGGCCGTCCCGAGCACCGGGCCGGCGATCACCAGCGCGAACGGCTGTCCACCCGCGTCCAGGAGGCCGTCGCCGTCCGTGTCCTCTCCAGTATCCAGCCGGCCGTTGCCGTTGGTGTCTTCATTGTGGCCATCCGGGGTGCCGTTGATCGCCGTGATCTGCCCGGCAATGAACCCGCCCGCGCCTCGTTTCACGCGGACTTTCCAGGTCCCGGTCGGGATCTGGTTGCCCGAGTTCGGCAGGAACCGGTTCACCAGAGTGGACACGTGCACCGCCTCGATGGTGTTGTATTTGTCGTGCACGGACGCCTGCGACACAGGGTGTCCATTCGACCACTGACCGAAGAGAATCGGCTGGCCCTGGATATAGACGTTGCCGTCGTAGACGACGTTGTCGCCGGTCGCCGCGATGTTGTTGTCCGGACCGGGAGACTCGACCTCCAGGTCGAGGTCGTTGACCAGGGCACCGCTGCCTAAGTTGGCCAGCGTCCCCAGGACCGTGCTCGGCGGGTCGGGCCAGGAGAGGGCGATGCGCAACTGTCCGTTCTCGATGAAGCGCGTTCCGCCGATCACGATCGAGTTGACGCCGTCGACGACGAACGATTTCTCGACGCAGCCGGCTCCCGTCGCGCAATTGATCGGCGACGTGTTGTTGATCGGCGCCTCGCCCGTCCCCAGCATGTCGTAGACGATGAGACCGGCCGCCGGGTACTCGATGGTGTCCGGCGAGCCGATGCCGCGCGTCGAAGGGTAGTTCGTGATCGGCAGGACCTGGTCCAGGACCGGCCGCCCGTACCCCTGTGTGTTGTTCCCCATGACGCCGACCGGAACGCCTGACACGCTTCCGAGGTCGGCGCCTCGGCTGTTGGCGATCAGCTTGTCGGTGGCCGTGGCCTGCTGGCTGTTCGAGATGGACTCCTGGTCGAGGCTGTTGGCGCTCGCCACCAGGGCGGCGCGCACCAGGCTGCCGGACAGCCTGGGCATGCGATCGCCCGCCTGCCGCGTCGCCGTCGGGTAGAAGCCCTGGGCGAAGTAGTCGCGGACCACGGCACCGGCCGCCGTCGCGAATCCCGCCGAGAACGAGGTCCCCCAGTTCCCGTCGTCGATCTCGTTCTCGACCGGGCCAATGTTGTCGTTGTCATGGCTGCGGTTGGTCGCCGCCGCCTGGAACAGCGGGTAGGCGAACACGCCCGTACCGTCGATACCCACCGTCATCAGAAGGGGTGCTGTGCGCAGCGACGCCGCGGTGGCCGGGCCGTGCGAGGTGATGTTGTAGTCGTTCTCTTCCTGGTTGAGGGTGCCGTTCACCGTCCAGATGTCGGAGAAGGTGGCGCCGACGGTGACGCTGTTCTTGGCGGTCGCCGGCGGCGGAATCTGCATGGGCCGTGGGTTGTTGGGATTATCATCGACGGTGGTGCCGTCGAACATGTCCGGCCAGATGATGTTTGTGTTCGGATCGCCCGGATCGGTGCCCTGGCTCCCCACCGGGCTGAACACCATGTAGTCCCGGTTGTTCACCAGGAAGGTGTCGATCTGCTGCGCCTCCAGGCTGTACATCCCGTTCTCGGTGTTGTTCAGGGCGTTGTCCCAGTTCGGCACGCCGAACGGCAGGACCTGCAGGTGGACTTCCTCACCCCCGCCCGTCACTCCGGCGCACGCTCCGGTGCCGCCGGTCTTCGGGCAGATAGCCGAGTTCAGGCGGTCCAGCAGATTGCCGGGGTTGACGCTGCCGCCGACTTCGACCAGCTCGGTCGTGAGGCAGCGGCTCGGGAGCCCCGCGTCCTGCATGATGATGCGCGAGCCCCGCGCCAGGGCGTCGAGGCTGATGTTCGACAGCGGCACGCCGTCCGCCGGGTCCACCGCCTTGGAGTAGGTCAGTCCGAAGTCGCCCGGCGCGCCGGCGATGATGCCGGCCACGACGTTGCCGTGCGTGTTGGCCCCCGAGAGCAGGGCGTCGCACGACGTCCCGTTGTCTTCGACGTTCTGGATCGCGTGCACCTTGCGGTGTGCCGTGCCGATCGGATGCGTGGCGTCGCTCACCTGCGTCAGCGTGTGCGAGAAGTGCACGGCGTCGGTCGAAATACCGTTGTCGGTCACGGCCACGATCTGCGGAGGGACCGCCGCAGTGTCGTTGTTATATTTCTGCAGCGCACAGACCCCCCCCGGAAACGGACCGGTGCAGGTGCCGGCGCCTGCCCCCGTGCAGCAGGCCGTCGGATTGCCGGCCGCGAGACACTGGGCGTTATTGGTGCAGTCGTTGTTGGTCGCGCAGGTCCTGGCCGGGGCCTGCGTGCACAGCAGCGCGCCGCTGCCGCCGCCGTCGATCCCGATATCCTGGAACGGCCGCGAGATGTTGTAGCTCTCCTCCGTGTTGCCGATCATGATGATCGTCGGCACCTCGGAGTTGGTCAGGACGAACTCCGGCACCTCGGTGAGGAATTCGACGGCGTCGTCGCCCGCCAGTTTCGCAAGGTCGGCCCGGGACGCCTTCACGCGCAGCAGGTGCCCGTCCATGCTGTAGTCGCTGACGTTCGCATCACCCACCAGATGCGCCAGGCGACCCTTGGCCTCCTGGGCGTCCTCTCCGTTCCACAGCTTCACCTGCAGGTCCAGGACGGTGCTCTTGGCACGGCTCGCCTGGATCAGGGGCATCTGCCCGATCGCGGGATCGAGCTTGAACGCCGCGCGATACGCCGCCGTCCCCTCGACGAACGACTGCGCGGCGAGGCGCGCCAACTGCCCCGCCGTTCCCTTCACCAGCATGCCGCGGTCCGGGACCTGTCCCAGGACGCGGCCGTAGCGGCCCACTTCGGAGGCGATCTGGTCGTAGCCCTGGCTCTTCACCGACGCCTCGTCGATCTGGATGATGTTCACGCCGTCCTGCAGGCTGCCCTTGGGGTGGTTCCGGAATCCCGGTCCCGCGCCCTTGAATTCGGCCGGCAGCCGGTCGAGCACCGCGGACGGGTTCTTCAGATCGAGATAGCCGACGGTCGTGGCGACGAGACCGCGCGCGTTCCCACGCGGGTCCGCCTTGAAATCGCGACCGAACGGCGTCAAGCCGTCCGGACGGGGTTGGGCCGTCATGCGGGGATGCTGGCGGTACCATCTCTGGTTCGCCGCGGCATCCGCCTGTGATGCGGCATTTTGCGACTGCACCTGGTGCCCGTCGCGGCCCGCCCAGTTGATGGCGGCCGGGACGATAAGCAGCAGCGAGAGGCACACGCCCGCGACGACGACGCCACGGATCCCGTTACGGAACGTACTGCAGTTCATCGAAAACCTCCCCAAATGGGAAGAGGCGCCCGGCAGGTCACGGTGGCGCCTGTTCAACGAAGACAGCTTTGAGTCCTCATCCGATAGCAGAAAGACTTGCCCCTCGAACCTTCTTCTGTCCGCCGTTCCCGGGCGACGGCTGCCTCTACCGGAACCGGCAATAATCCAGAGTTGGCCTATCTGATACGGTGCGAGGGTGGGGTTGTCAACTTGATTCTTGAGCGATGAGAACCGGTTTTACGATGAGAAATGCGCTTACAGCAATCGGACAACTTCCTGAGCAGTCAATCCTTTCTCTCGAATGACTATGGGGCATTGTCACAACGCCAATGCACCCGGAGGGGAGGACAGGACCGTGCGGCGGACGGTGACTCAGCGACCGTTGCTGCGGACGTAAGCCGCCGTCAGGGCCGCCTCGCGGAGTCTCTCGGAATCGACCTCGAGACGTCGCAGGCGCTCGCGCAGCTGCCCGGCGCGGGCCCCGTCCACGACGCCCTTGAGGTTGACGCGGACCGTGAGAATGCCGCCCCGCAGCCCGGCGTAGGCCAGAAGAGCCGCCGTGCCTACGTCGCTGACGACGTTGACGTTCCCCTTGCTCGCCAGCTCGGCGGCCATCTCCAGGAGTGCGGCGCAGGCGTCGGCGGTGGCGAGCGGGGTCTCGATGGCGAACAGGTTCGCCCGCGCGAGCGCCTCGGAACGGGCCCGCTTCTCGGCGTCGGTAGCCTTCGGCAGGCGCAGGGCGCGCACCACCTCGTCGTACGCCTGGGCGTCCCGGTCGACCAGAGCCAGGAGATCCCGGCGCAGCCCCTCGGATCGCGCGCGGATCTCCCGTACGGCCTCGTCGTGCGCCCGGTAGGGCTCCCGCCCGATCGTCAGATCGCACGTCATCTGTACGAGGGCGGCCGCCATCGCCCCGGCCTGGGCCGAGGCGCTGCCGCCACCCGGCGTCGGCGTCGCGGCGGCGAGCGCCTCCGTGAACTGCTCCAGTGTCATTCTGGACAACATCGCTCCGTCTCCTCGCAACCGATGCACCAGACGCACGAGCCATCTGGCCAGTGCCCGACCCGCCGTCGGCATGGAAATTTACGGTCCTGTCCCCGGGCTGTCAAGGTCGGAATCCGCCGGAAGTCTTGTCCGTCACCGCGTTTCCGGCAGGGGTGCCCGGCGCTCCGCCCGCGATCGCGCCGTCCTCGACCACCACCCGCCCGTTCTTCACGACGGTGCGGCAGTGGTTCACCCCGAAATGGTAGACCAGATGGAGGTGGTTCGGGACATCCAGAACCTGCGCGTCGGCCGTCTTCCCGACCTCCAGACTCCCGGCTGTCTGCGCCAGTCCAAGGGCGTAGGCCGCGTTCAGCGTCGCCGCCACGATCGCCTCGGCCGCCGACAGACCGAAGTTCAGACAGGCGAGCGGCAGGATCGCCGGCATCGCTTCCGTCGGGCAGGTCCCCGGGTTGAAATCGGTTGCCACCGCCACCGGCACCTGGGCATCCACCAGCCTGCGGCCGAGACCCGAGCCGGGCACGCGCAGGAAAAAGGCGGCGCCGGGGAGGAGGACGGCCGCGGTGGGCGAGCCCGCGAGGGCGCGGATCCCCGCCTCGCCCGCGTGCTCGAGGTGGTCGGCGGAGGCGGCCCGAAGACGCGCCGCCAGGTGGGCCCCGCCCGAATCGGACAGCTGGTCGGCATGCACGCGCAGACCGAGCCCGCACTTCGCCGCAGCCGTGAGGATCGCCTCCGCTTCCCCGGGGGTGAAGGCGATCTCCTCGACAAAGACGTCGCAGAAGCGGGCGAGGCTCTGACGCGCCACCTCGGGGATCATCCGATCGATGATCTCGCGCACGTAGCCGTCGCGGTCGCTCCTGTACTCCTTCGGCACCGCGTGGGCCCCCAGGAACGTCGGCACGATATCGACCGGGTGGATGCCATCGAGCGCCTTCAGCACCCGCAGCTGCTTGAGCTCGTCGTCCAGCGTCAGGCCGTAGCCGCTCTTGGCTTCGACCGTGGTCGTGCCGTGCAGGAGCATGCGGTTCAGGCGTGTCTTTCCGAGATCGACGAGAGCGTCGTACGAAGTCCGCCGCGTGGCCTCGACGGTGGACAGGATTCCGCCCCCCTGCGCCGCGATCGCCTCGTAGCGCGCGCCCTGCAGACGCAGCGAGAACTCGCGCTCGCGGCTGCCGGCGAACGGCAGGTGGGTATGCGGATCGACGAAGCCCGGCAGGACGGTGCGGCCGGTTGCGTCGATCTCGACGCCGCTCCTCTCGAGCCGGACCTGGCGCCGGTAATCGCGCTCGTCCCCCACGAACACGACGACTCCGTCGCGGGACGCGACGCAGCCGTGCTCGACGATTCCGAGGTCCCCCTGGGCGGCGCCCCGCCGGGGGGCGCCCCCGCCGACGGTCACGAGCTCGTTGGCGTCGACGATGGCCAGATCGGCTTCGATCAGCGGGCTTCTCCGGCGGGCGGCTTCTTCATGAACCGCAGTCGATCCTCGACCTCCTCTTCCTTCTTGTGCATGTCGAGGAGTCGCAGGTGCTGCTCGACGGCGGAGCGGACGCGCTGCTCGAAGGCGTCGCGCTCGACGCGCAGATTCTGGATCATCCCTTCGATCTGGCCCGCCTTGCGCGCCGCCTGGTCCAGGAGCTGCCCGCCCTTGATCTCGGCTTCCTTGATGATGAGCTGCGCCTCCTTGCGGGCCTCCTCCTTCATGTCCTCGGCCAGCTTCTGGGCGGTCACGAGGGTGTCCTTCAGGATCCGCTCGCGCTCCTTGTAGTCGGCGATGCCGGCCTTGATCTGGGACAGGTCCTCTTTCAGGGCATTGTTCTCGATCACGAGCTTCTCGAACTCGCCCGAGACGAGGTTGAGGAAGGACCTCACCTCCTCCGGGTCGAAGCCCCGCATCCTCTTCGCGAAGCGGTGGCTGTTGATGTCGATCGGAGTGATCTTCATGCCTCTCTCCTTTCTCCGAACAGGGCGCGTCCGACACGCACCATCGTCGCCCCTTCCTCGATGGCCACCTCGAAATCCTCCGTCATCCCCATCGACAGGTGCCGCAGGGAAAGCCCGGGGTGCCGCTCCTGCGCCTCGTGGAGGAGCTCGCGCATTCTCCGGAAGAAGGGCCGGCTCCTGCCCGGATCCGGATCGTAGGGCGGCAGGATCATGAACCCGGCGAGCGCAACACTCCTCAGGCCGGCCGCCGTCTCGAGGATCCGATCCAGGTCCTCGGTCCGCGCCCCGGACTTGGTCGCCTCACCGGCCAGATTGACCTGCGCCATCGCCGTCATCCGCCGGCCTTCCCGCTCCGCGGCGCGCTCCAGCCGCTCGAGGGTCTCGACCGAATCGATCGAGTGCACGACCTGGAACAGCCGGGCGGCGTGATTCGCCTTGTTCGCCTGCAGGTGCCCGACCAGGTGCCAGCGCACCGTTCCCGGAAGGAGGGGCGCCTTGTCGCGCGCCTCCTGCACCCGGTTCTCGCCGAGATCGGCCAGACCGGCCTGGACGGCTTCCAGGATTCGATCCGGCGGGACGGTCTTGCTCACGCCCACGAGCGTGACCGATTCCGGATCGCGCCCGGCGCGGCCCGCCGCGGCCGCGATCCGCTCGCGGATCCCCTGCAATCGATCCGCTGTCGCGCCCGGCGCCATAGACAACAAATATAGCGGCCCCCGGCCGCCTGTCAAACCGCCGGCGCTCCCGGGCGTCGATCAGGCGAGGCGAGGCTGGAACGGAAGGGGCGGCAGATCCCGCAGCGCCTCCGGAAGGGGACCCGAGCTGTCGCGCAGGTCCATGGCGCGGTTCGCCAGCGCATCGGCCTCGACGTTCCGCTCGCGCGGGACGTGCTCGAGAACGACGGAGGGGACGGACGTCATCAGCCGGCGGGCGGCGGCGTGCAGCACTTGAAGCCCGGGATGCTTGACGCGGTACTCGCCCCGCATCTGCCTGACGAGGAGCTCCGAGTCCGACAGGACCCGCAGCGCCGCGGCATCGTGGGCCCGGGCGTACTCCAGAAGAGCCAGCAGGGCCGCGTACTCCGCCGTGTTGTTGGTCGCGGTGCCGAGGTAACCGTACAGCTGCGCCACCACCCGCCCCTCCTCGTCCTCGACGTGGACCCCGTACCCTGCCGGGCCGGGGTTGCCGCGCGCTCCGCCATCGATGTGGGCGACGAGACCGCCGCCGGACGTCCGGGCGGTCGCGCGCTTGCGGGTGGCGGCGGGCCGGCGGCGACGCGTCACTGGACAGTCGTCTCGGCGGCCGCGACGGTCGCCCGCGGCGGATCGTCGGGAACGTACAGGAAGCGCTTGCAGGAGTCGCAGGCGATCAGACCGGTCGCCCGGCGGACCTGCTGGATGAGCTTCGGCATGACGCGCACGTGGCACCCGCCGCAGCGCTCGTCGCGGACCGCCACGAGGGCCAGGCCCTTGCGCTGGCGCGCCACCTTGAGAAACGGGTTCAGGTAGTCGGCGGAGATGCCGGTCTCGAGCGCCCGCCGCTCCTCGTCCAGGGACGCGGCCCGCGCCTTCAGCTCCTGAGCCTCGGCGTCGAGCCGCGCCTTTCCCTGCGAGGTCTCGCGGCGCCGCCGCTCGAGCGTTTCCTCCAGGGAGCGCACGGCGACGTTGCGCTTCTCGCTCTCCTCCATCTCCAGGAGGATCCTTTCATCGAGGGCGGCGCGCTCCTTCCTGCACCCCTCGATCTCGTGCAGCATCGCCTGGTACTCCTTGTTGGTCTTCACGTCGAGGAGCTGAGCCTGATACTTGGCGATCTTCGTCTCGATCCCCATCAGCTCCATCTCCAGGCGTCTGCGGTCCTTGCCGAGCTCCTGGACGCGCCCGCGTTCGATCTCGATGTCTTTCTGCGCGGCGAGCAGCTCCTTCTCGAGCCGGGCCACCTCGACGGGGATGGCGCCGACCTTCTCCTGCACCGCCTCGATTTCCGAGATGATGTCCTGCACGCGCACCAGGCGCTTCATGTCGTCGTTCATGATCTCGATCCACCGGGCACAAAAAAAGGGGTGCCTCCCGAAGGAAGCACCCCGGAGGCGGTCCGCCCGCGGGACAGACCGCGGGGGCGGCCGGGCCAGGCCGACCTCGCGATCGACAGGATCACTGGCGGACTCTTCATCACGGGACGCCCCTGGCAGAATCGCTTCGCCGAAGAATCGGGATTATAGCACGCGCGTGTTACCATCCCGCGCCCGTCGCAGCGCGCGCTCCTGGCCCGTCCGGGGAACCGCCGCCCATGAAAAAAGACGACAACGAACCCCGCGCTCCGACGGGAGACGTGACCGTCGCCGCCTGCGTGGCCCGGTCCGAGGGCCACATCCTGAAACCCTGATTGACATAGCAAAACGCATGGTATCCTCTCCGAATCCCACGGAGCGGAGGGGCATGGCGCGCACGGCGGACGTGGTCATCATCGGCGGCGGGATCCAGGGGGCGTCCATCGCCTACCACCTGACCCGGAGCGCCGGGACGGACGTCGTGGTCCTCGAGAAGAACACCCTGGCGTCCGGCTGCAGCGGTCGCACCGGCGGGATGATCCGGCAGCACTACTCGACCGATCTCGTCACCGAGATCGCCCGGCAGGGGCGCGACTTCTTCGCGACGTTCGACGCCGTCGTGGGCGGACACTCCGGCTGGGTGCAGTGCGGTCTCGTCTACATGGTCACGGACAAGGACGTGGAGGCGCTCGAGCACAATATCGCCCTCGGGCGGAGGCACGGCGTGCCCACGCGCCTGATCGACGAGACCGAGGCGCGGGAGCGCGTGCCGGGCTTGAACACCGAGGGCGCGGTCAGGTTCGGGTTCGAGGAGAACGCCGGATACGGCGACGGTTACGGCTCGACCGTCGCCTTCGCCGGCCGCGCGAAGGAGAGGGGCGCGACGATACTCCAGAACACGCCGGCGACCGGTCTCGTCCTGGACAACGGCCGGATCGCGGGCGTCGTCACGCCTCACGAGACCATCGCGACCCGCACGGTCGTCAACGCGGCCGGACCCTGGGCCGACCGGGTCGGACGGTGGGTCAGCCTCGAGCTTCCCCTCAGGCTCGAGCTGATCGAGGAGGCGGTCATCCGTGTGCAGGCGCCCGACACGTATCCTATCGACACGCCGAGCGTCTACGATTTCGTCAACGGCCTGTCCTTCCGGCCCGAGGGGACCGGCCACACGGTCGTCGCCGAAGGCAGCTCCTACTTCAAGGGCAGCCTCGACCCCGACGCCTATCCCACGCAACCCTCCGATCGCTACATCGAGGATGTCTCGGTCCGGCTGGCCCGCGCCATGCCGCGCCTGGCGAGCGGCACGCCGAGGGGCGGGTGGGCGGGACTTCTCGAGGGGACACCCGACTTCCACCCGGTGATGGGAATCGCGCCCGGGGTCGAGGGGCTGATCCTCTGCTACGGCTTCTCGGGGCACGGTTTCAAGGAGGCCCCGGTGACCGGCCGCCTCATCGCGGAGCTGATCCTGAACGGGACGCCGAGCCTGGACATCACACCCCTGTCCTTCGAGCGCTTCGCCAGAGGACAGCTCCTCCGATCGATGTACAAAGACGACCCGATCATGGCCTGAGAATGACGGGCACGGGCACCCCCCACGCGTTCGACGTCGTCGTCATCGGCGGCGGGCACAACGGTCTGGTGACCGCGGGGTTCCTCGCCCGCGCCGGCCTCCAGGTCTGCGTCCTGGAGCGCCGCGGCCTGGTCGGCGGCGCCTGCGTCACCGAGGAGATCGCCCCCGGATTCCGCGCCTCGACCGCCGCCTACATCGCCAGCATGATGCGTCCGGAGGTCATCCGCGAGCTGGGCCTTTCGAAGTACGGCCTGAGGATGACGCCGTGCGACCCGCTCCTGTTCGTTCCCAGCCGCAGCGGCCGGCCGCTGTTCATGTACCAGGACGCCCGCAGGACCGCGGCCGGAATCGAAGCGATCTCGGCGCGCGACGCCCGCGCCTATCTCGAGTTCGACGCCGAGATCAAGAGGCTGGCGGCGTATCTGGAGGTGTTCTTCCTGGAGCCGCCCCCGGCGCTCGACCACGGACTGGCGTCGCTCAAGGACCTGGCCCGTCTCGGCCTGCGGATGCGCAGGCTGACCGAGGAGGACGCGGGGCGTCTGATGCAGTTCCTGACCGCCAGCGTCGCGGACCTCGTGGACGCGCGCTTCGAGACCGACGAGGTGAAGAACCTGATCGGCTGCTCCAACGTCCTCGGGGCGCACAACGGACCGATGACCCCCTGCTCCGCCTCCGGCCTGATGTTCCACAGCATGTCGGGAGGCGACGAGGTGTCCCAGGGTTACATGGGGCACGTGCACGGCGGGATGGGGACGATCAGCGAGGCGCTCGCGAAGGCCGCCCGCTCGTTCGGGGCCGTCATACGGACCGGCGCCGAAGTGGCGCGGATCACGGTGGCCAACGGCCGGGCCACGGGTGTCGTGCTGGCGTCAGGGGAGGAGATCCGCGCCCGGGCCGTGGCCAGCAACGCCGATCCCAAGCGCACCTTCCTGAAGCTCCTGGAGGAGCGCCAGGTCGAGGGGCGCTTCCTCGAGGACGTCCGGCGGATCAAGATGGCCGGCCCGTGCGCCAAGATCAACTTCGCCTTGTCCACGGCACCCATCCTGACCCAATGGCCGAAGGGAATCCTGTCGCCCGCCGAGAAGTCCGACTTCACGGTGTGCCACGGCGTCGATTACCACGAGCGGGCCTGGGACGAGTGCAAGCACGGCATGCCCTCGAGCGAGCCGTACGTCGATTGCGTGGTGCCGACCCATGTCGACCCGACCCTGGCCCCAAAGGGCCAAGCCGTCCTGACCGCCTTCGTGCAGTACGCCCCCTATCATCTTGATAAAGGCGACTGGGCGACCGAGCGCGACCGGCTCGCCGACCGGGTGACCGACACCATCGACGAGGTCGCGCCCGGCTTCAAGCGGTCGATTCTGGAGCGCGATATCCTGTCGCCGGTCGACCTCGAGAGCCGCTTCGGGCTGACGGAGGGGAACATCTTCCACGGCGACCTGAACCTGGGCCAGCTCTTCCTCGGTCGCCCCGTGCCGGGCTGGGCCCGCTACCGCACCCCCGTGCGCGGTCTCTACCTGTGCGGCGCCGGGGTCCATCCCGGAGGGGGCGTCACCGGGGCGCCTGGCTACAACGCCTCGCGGCAGATCCTCAAGGACTGGAAGACGAAGCAGCTGCGCTGAGGCGCGTCACAGTCTGCCTCGCCCCCCTTCCCAATCATCCGTGGTAAGCTGTTGGGCAACAGATTTTCCTTGAATGATTGGCGAGAGTATCGTAGTTAGGCAGTGATGAGTACCTTCGAGGGTGAGGCAGCCGGTGTCAAGCCTATGACACTTCGGCACGGCCAATTCCACCGACAGCCGTACTGTGGAGCACGCTAGTGGTAAAGCGCGGGCATCTTTATTTTCATGCTCCTTGCTTCGACGGCATAGCCTCCGCTGTGGTCGCGCTCGATTTTCTGGAACGAGTCGATAGTTGGCGCGACACCACCCTTCATACCGTCAACTACCATCTCCGCGAGGATTGGCTCTCCTCCAGGCTGGACATGCCCTGCGCGATCGTGGATTTCCTTTTCCACCCGGCCGCCTCATTCTGGGCCGACCATCACTCGACGTCATTCTTGACCGACTCTGCCCGGAGCGAGTTTCACTCTCACCCAAACCCTCGGCGTTTTTACGACGAATCTGCAGATTCATGCGCTGGTTTGATCCAGGAGCACCTTGAGAAGGATTTCGGTTACCGCAATCCTGGCTATGACGAGTTGGTGAGATGGGCGGACAAGACCGATGCCGCTCGTTACGAAACCGTCGAGGAAGCGATCTTCCCGACCTCTCCGGCGCTCATCATCAATCTCACGCTCGCTCAGGGGCGCAACGAAGACCTTTCAAGACGCCTAGTTCGCGGATTGCGAACTTCCACTCTGGTCGAGGTGGCCGCTTGGCGGGAAATCCGGACAAAGTACGCTCAGATACTTGCCCTGCTGCACAGCGGCCTCGATCGATTCAAGCAGTCCGCGTCGATCGTTTCGGGAATCGTCAAGTTTGACGTCAATGGAGAGGGAACTATCATCAGCCGGTATGCCCCTTATTATTTCTTCCCGCGAGCGCTCTACTCGGCCGGAGTCGTCCGCTCATCCGCTGGAAGCAAGATTACAGTGATGAGGAACCCCTGGTTGAACTTTCAAAGTCCACATCTAGGCAAAATATGCGAGAAATATGGGGGGGGAGGCCATCAGCGCATTGGAGGGATCCTCCTTCCCAAGGAACGTGCGCAGGAGGCGAGCTCGCTGCTCAACAATGTGGTGGCAGACATTGTGGCGCAGGGGTCCTCCAAATCGACGCAGCTTCTTGAAGACCGAGTTGCCTCATTCTCAGATGGGGAGTCGGGGGAAGACCTCAAAACCGCAACGAGCGCGGCGGTCGGCGTGAAGAATTCGGGCGGGAGTCGGCGCTAATCGACCTCCCCGCGCTCTAGAAGCTGTTCATTTCCAACTCAAACCTGCATGACCGCCCACAGAGTATTGGAGCGCGCGGAGATCGGATCATGATCGAGCGGTTCAATTTCTACGATATCTATGGTTATTTCCTCCCGGGCATTTCAGCCCTGGCTTTGCTTCTGTGGCCATTTCGCACCAAGCTGGGCGCTTGGGCTCCGGCAGATGTTGGCTCGACATTGGTCGCTTTGATTATCGGATACATCGTCGGACACTTCTTGCATGACCTTTCGCAGTGTGCCTTTGACTATGGAATCAGAATAACGGGAAACTCTCCAGGTCCGAGACATCAAAGTTCTCGCGGGCGTCGAGGTCGCTTCCCGCACGATGCTTTCCTCGATGAGGACGACGCGACTCTAAGTCCGCAGCTTAAAGCGAGATTAAAGGCCCGAATCAGAAGCTCCTTCAATCTGGACGTGGACGCCTCCAGTAACCGTGAAGGCATACGGCAGGAGGCGTTCTTTCTATGCCGAAGAACTCTGCAAACAAAACACTCCGTGTCCTACGCGGAGCAATTCCAAGGCATGTACAGCTTGCTTCGGGGCATGACGGGTGTGTGCTGGCTGTACTTCTTCTACTACTCGGGTTGGATTTTCAACCAGATGATCGGAAAGGGGCGTGTGCCGGCCGCATTTCTGACGGTCATTGCGGGGGTTATCGCTCTCGCGTTTGTATTCTTCGAGGGGTGGTCGCCCGGCAAAGGCCGCCTCCAGAGATTGCTTCGCAAGAGGCCGTTCGAAAACCCTCTTGGGGTTGCATACTGGGCTCTATGTGCCTTCCTTCTCTTTTTCGCCGTCTGGGACCCGTTCGAGGTGGGGTGGGTGGCCGGCACGTGGAAACTCGCCGCTATTTGCGCGGTACTCGTACTGTTCGGTGTCAGGTTTAAGGCGGCGTTCCGGAAGTTTGCCAGGCGGTTTGCTGAAACCGTCTATCGGGATTTTTCGATCAGCGAGGCAACGGAGAAATAAACTCTTGGATTGTTAGATGCCGCCCAGCGATCCGCGACATCAAGCGCGATGAAGAGGTCGCGTGAGGCAGGTCGGTCCTCCCGAGCCCTTGAGGGAGATTTCCTTCCCCTCGTACACGGTGACCTCGCACCCGGCTGTCTCGAGCAGGCGCCTGGTCCGGGGGTTTCCCTGCAGCATGATGCACCGGCCGGGTGCCGTGGCCAGGACGTTGCAGCCCATCGAGGCAAACTCCTCGTCGGGGACTTCGAGAATCTCGGTGCCGCGGGACAGCAGCCACTGCCGGAACGGAGCCGGCAGGAGCCGGGAGTACGCGAGGACGAGATCGATGTCGATCGGGCTCAGCAGCGACATGAGATGGAGTACGTCGTCCGGACCGCTCCAGTGCGGCAGGGGCACCGGGATCAGATCGTCCACCCCGCCCGCCAGGATCTCCCGGAGCTGGCGGATCCCCTCTTCATTCGTCCGGTATCCCTGACCGACCGCCACGGTCCTCGCGTCGAGGAAGACCACATCCCCCCCTTCCAGCCTGCCTTCGTCCTCGATGCGACCCGCGATCGGGATTCCCGCCGTTTCGAAATAGCGGGCGGCGGCCCTCGGCTCGTGGCGCCGTTGCGCCTTCCCCATGTTGCACAAGATCGCGCCCCGCTCCGACACGACGACGGCGTCGCGGACGTAGATTGAATCCAGGCCGGTCTCTTCGTCGCGCGGCAGAAACAGGATCTCGGCCCCGGACCCGCCGAGGAGCTCGGCGAAACGTTCGTGCTCCGCGGCCGCCTTGCGGAGATCCGGGCGGGCGGTGAAGCGGAGGTCCCGCCACTGCGCCTCGATCTGGCGCTCATCCACGAAGGCGTCCTGCGGACGCTTGAGAAGGAGGCGGCGGATTGTCGCGACCTCGGAATGGCCGCCCGTAGTGCTCATTGCATCCGCACCATGACGAGAGTCCTGCACCCGCAGGGGTTCTGCGGTGGGGCCACCTGGATTCGAACCAGGGACCAACTGATTATGAGTCCTGGCTACGAAAATGTAGCCCTGACGTCTGGGCCCACCATCGGGGAGTTCCTCGACTTGTTCGCTGCTCGCTACGTCCCGTTGGCCCACGACCGCGATACTACCGCTACCCAATCCGGGTGATCAACCGGCTGATGGGCGCTCTGCAACTGCGTGACGTCACCGCGGAGCACATCGAAGCGTTCCGTGCGTAGCGGCTCACCGAAGGTGCGTCGAAGCCGACCGTCAATCGCAACGTGGCGGTCCTGTCGCGGATCTTGCAGATCGCCCGGGACTGGCGCTACATCGACTCGATCCCCCGCGTGAAGGCCTTCAAGGAAAATCGCGGACGAACGCGTTTCCTGCCCGGTGACGAAGCGGCGCGACTCGTTGCGGCAATCCGCGACGACCTGCGCCCACTCATTCAATTCCTGATCAGCACCGGCTGCCGGCGAGGAGAAGCGTTGGCGCTCGACTGGGATCGCGTCGACCTGATCAATCGGCGCGTCACGTTCACGCACACGAAGTCGGGTCATTCACGAACGATCCCGCTTTCGAAGACGTTGACGGAGGCCTTGTCTGCCTTGCCGTCGCATGAAGGCCGCGCGTTCCTGATCACTGGGAGCCAGATCCGGAAGCCCTTGGCCGCGGCGCTGGTGAAAGCGGGGATCAAGGGCTGCGTCCTGCATACGTTGAGACGCAGCGCCCCGTCCCTGATGGCGCAATCGAACGTGCCTATGCAGAAGATAGCGGAAGTCCTGGGACACCGGAGCTTGATCACGACCCGGCGGTATGCCCATCTTCAGACGGACGATCTGATCGATGCAGTGACGGCGGTTGAGATGGCCTTGACTTCAGATCCCACCGGCCGTAGCTCCTCCTCTCGATAAAGGAGGTGGGCGATGTCGAAACCGAAATCGAACGGTCGTGAACGGTGGGGGCGGTGCCACAAGATTCTGACCCCGGGGGCGTTCAGTCCTTCCCGGTGCGGCAAGGTGGGCAAGTGGTGTAGGGAGTGCTTCCGCGCGTACCGGAAGGCGAAGAAGGGCGCCAACCCGACCGCGAAGAAAGTTGCCCCGCGCAAGGTCAAGAAGGCGCCTCAGGCTTCCGCCGCGACGACGTAGCCGCACAACCCGCCCGATTCAGCCGCGATCTCGGCCGTCCTGTCCGGGGTCGTGGTGAGTAGGCCAGCTTTCCGAGTCTCCCCCTGACGGCGCATCAGGAGTCTCCAAGCTCGGGTACAATGCGCCATCCATGATCGATCCGAACACACTACCCGCCGTGGAGTTCAACAAGTCAGCGGACGGTAGCTGGTCGATTAGGGCTACCGATCCTGACGGTCTCCGGCAGAAGCTTGGAGAAGACCTTTTCGGTTCCATCGCCTGTTGCTTTGCTCAGGCCGACCGAATCAACAGCCTTGTCTACTTGATGTCCCTTTCGCGGACCACCGATCCCGAGGACTCTGTTGCGTCCCGACGAAACTTCACCACGTTCTACTTCTTTCTCGTCGGCACGCTGAAGGAGCTTAGCTTGGAACTCGGAAGACTGCGGGGGATTCTGTGCCGGCGCTCCATCTGGGATAAAGCCGCGTGGGGCGGAGGCCTAAAGAAGTTTGAGGAATGGGGTAACAAGCACGACAATTCCGAGCTTAGGAACCAACTTTCCTTCCACGTCTCATCCGAGGAGTTGCGGAGGGGCGCTCGTCTCCTTAGTGCCGGAGATGCGGAGATTCTGATTGAAGGTGACGGACCCAAGAGGAAGAACTCATGGTGCCGTGTGGCGACGTTGGCGCTCTTCCGTGCGCTCGAAGAAAAGGTCCAAGATTTTGATGCCACCGTCGCCGACCCCGCTGATCTAATGGATGTGAGCACTCCCTTGGAGCAGGAACTATTGAGAATTCTCAAGATCCTCGGCCTGATGCCGACGGCTACACCATGAAACCGATCCGGGCTCTCTCGTGCGTCGTATTCGCGGTGGTGACAGTTGCTGCCGGGTCGCCGCGGCCTTCTTCGCGGGTGATCATTCCCGATGCCCTAGCGAGTATCGGTGCGACTGTGGTTGATGGAAAGGGAGATGAAATCGGCTGGACCTTCTTCGTTCTCGATTGTCATACCGGCGGTTGTGCCTTGAGCACTTCGACCTTTATGTCGTCGGATCGAATCGTGAACGGCGCGTCCTCAGCGTCATGTGCCCCGATGCAAGGGATCACGTCTACAGCCGACAGCACCCTCTACGTCTCGGTGAAGGATCGGACGATTACGACCGGCTCCGGCTTCACTCTGGACGGTTGCGACGGGCTAACGCGCCTGAAGCTCGAATTCGAATTCGCTCCGGTTAGCTCCGGCAAATACAAAACGCTCAAGACCTTCAGCGGGCTCCTCGTTCGAGATAAAGACGGTTCGGTACAGGCGCACATTCTCCCGCTGAAGTCCGATCATCCGCGGTCGGTGGACCTTCCGACACTGCCTGAGTAGCGGATGCGGACCTGGGCGGAGTAGGACTACAGCTACACTGTCCTCCCCCGCGGTGTCGCCCAGGCGCCGTAGTCGTCGCTCGGGTCCGCTTCCGGGTACAAGGCGTCGGGCTCGCAGCGGACTAGCGTCGGCGCTCGCTTACTCTGACTGAGTGGGAGCGTTCGGTACACGGTGAGTGAATGACATCAGAAGCTGTCGAATCGACCGCTACCCCGACGATGAGGCGCGTGTCTGAGGGAACTCTGCTTGCCCTCCTGACGGCTGGCGCCTATTGGATCGCGTATCGATACGAAGTCGCTTATCTGGGAGCCTATGGGTTTCCCAGTGACCTGCCCCGCGCATCAGCCCAGTCGACTCTCGTCGTAGTCCTCGCGCTCTCCGGCGGGATCTGGACGCTATTCTTGGTAGGAAACATGGTGGCGATGTCATGGCCTTCGCATCGAGCAATGCGGGAAAAGCTGATCCGCGTCTCCTTTGTTGTTGTGCTCACGCTTTGGAACCTTATCAGTTATGGCCCAAGGCGCAAAGACCTATCACTGTACCTCGGTGTCGCAGGCTTCTTGATACTGGTTGAGGTTGTCTGGCCCATTCTGGTTTACCGGAAGAAGGGAAAGATTCGCGAAAGGTTCATCGCTGATGAGGAAGCCGAAGCATCGACTCGAGACCGGCTTCTGTGGAGTCGGCTGTTCATGGCCGTGGGCCCAACGGCATACTTGCTCGGCCTAGCGATATTCTTCGGCGGTCAGATGGCAAGCACAGCTGGAGACGCGAAGGCAAGGAGGCAGACGGAGTACTTGGTTTACGCATCAGAACCGGAGGTTGCTGTAGTTCGATTTTACGATGACGTTGCGCTGTGTGTACACGTCGACGTCGCTAAGCGAACGGTCGACCGAATCATACTTCGACCGAACACCGGGAAAGGTATGACCTTCAAGAAGGCGACGATCGGGCCACTCGAGTTGCCGGCAAATCCGCATACGCATTAACCAACGGTCACGTCCGGGGATGTCGTTCGCGCAGTTACTTCGTTTTCCTCCGCTGCAGCCGCGTCTTCGCGCTTGGTCGAGCGCACTGACCGGCGAAGAGGCCGGGGCCCGGCGCACCGGAGATCGGCTACGCAGGGGTGGTAGCTGGTTCCGGCGGAAGTCAAAAGTGGGCCCACCTGGATTCGAACCAGGGACCAACTGATTATGAGTCAGCTGCTCTTACCAGGCTGAGCTATGGGCCCGGCTGACGAGACGACGACATTATAGCGAAGCCGCCACGACCGCCGCCTGCGCGGTCCCCCTCGCGATGGGGGTCTTGCGCTCCTTGTTCCCGGGAGGCCGCCTGTGCAAGGATACGCCCCGCGCCGGAACTTCGGAGGGCGGAGGCACGCGATGGACAATTCCCGCAGGGGCGGAGGCGAGGATCTCAATCTCTGGAACATCGTGTCGCGGCAGTTCGACAAGGCGGCCGCGACGCTTTCCGTCCCCCAGGGGCTTCTCGACCAGATCAAGGCCTGCAACGCGGTCTACTACATGCAGTTCCCGGTGCGCATCGGGGACCGCTACGAGCTCTTCCAGGGCTGGCGCGCCGAGCATTCGCAGCACCGCAAGCCGACCAAGGGCGGCATCCGCTACAGCGAGATGGTGACGCAGGAGGAGGTCATGGCGCTCGCGGCGCTCATGACCTACAAGTGCGCCATCGTCGACGTGCCGTTCGGAGGATCCAAGGGCGGCATCTGCTTCAGCCCCAAGAAATACAGCCGCGAGCAGGTGGAGCACATCACACGCCGCTACACGGCCGAGCTCGTGCGCAAGAACTTCATCGGCCCCGGAATCAACGTGCCGGCGCCGGACCTGGGGACCGGCGAGCAGGAGATGGCCTGGATCGCCGACACCTACGAGGCGTTGACGTCGGGGCAGGTCGACTCGCTCGCCTGCGTGACCGGCAAGCCGGTGACGCAGGGGGGCATCCGCGGACGCAAGGAGGCCACCGGTCGCGGCGTGCAGTACGGCATCCGCGAGGCGTTCAAGATCAGGGCCGACATGAAGAAGCACGGTCTGACCGGGGGCCTCGAAGGGAAGCGCGTGGCCATCCAGGGGTTCGGCAACGTCGGGTACCACGTCGCGAAGTTCCTGTCCGAGGAGGACGGCTGCCGCGTCATCGCGATCGGCGACGTGGCCGGGGGCGTGTACAGCGCCGACGGGCTGAACATCGCGAACCTGTCGGAATATCGCGACAAGACAGGCGGCCTGAAGGGGTTCCCGGGCGCCAGGGAGCTGGGCGGGCCGCGCGACGTCCTGGAGATCGAGTGCGATGTCCTGGTCCCCGCCGCCCTGGAGAACCAGATCGCCCTCGACAACGTCGACCGGATCAAGACCAAGATGATCGCCGAGGCGGCCAACGGTCCCACGACGCTCGGGGCCGACGAGAAGCTGATCAAGCGCGGTGTCCTGATCGTCCCCGACATCTACCTGAACGCCGGTGGCGTCACCGTCTCCTACTTCGAGTGGACGAAGAACCTGTCCCACATCCGTTACGGGCGCATGGAAAAGCGTCTGGACGAGATCTACCGGGACAAGCTCGTCTCCACCATCGAGCAGGTCACGGGGAAGCCGGTGCCGGACAAGCAGAGGCGCGACCTGCTGAGGGGGGCCGACGAGGTGGACCTGGTCAACTCCGGCCTGGAGGGGACGATGCAGAACGCCTACCGGGAAATCCGCGAGGCCCTCGACAAGGACCCGCGCGTCGAGGACCTGCGCACGGCCGCCTTCGCCGTGGCCATCGGCAAGGTGGCGCGCAGCTACATGGAGCTGGGTGTCTTCCCCTGAACCCCGCCCGCGGCCGACTCAGTTGACCGGCCCCGTGCCTGCGTCCTCTTCCACGACACCCGACTGCTGCTCCAGCGACTGCTGGATGAACAGCGCCTGCTGCAGCTCGCGCTGCGCCTTGTCGAGCTCTCCCAATTTCGAGTAGGCGCGATACAGATTCAGGTAGGGAAAGTGACGCGGCTCGTAGCGCGGCGCCTTCTTGGCCAGCTCCAGCCACGGGATCGCCTGATCGACCTGCCCCATGTGGATCAGGTAGGAGCCGATGTCGTTGTAAGGGTTGCCGAATCCGGGATCGAGCGTGATGGCGATCTTGCACTGCTCGATCGCGTCCTCGTAGCGCCCCTTCTGGCTGTAGGTCCAGCCGAGAAACGTGTGGGCCTCGGCGGTCGGGCACTCGGCGATCGAGGCCTGGTACAGGCGGACCGCCTCGTCGAGCCGTCCCGCCATCTGCCGCTCGTACGCCTCTCGCAGGATGCGGGCGGCGTGACCGAGCCTCTTCTCGTCACTCAAGGCGTTCCCCCTCCACGGGCCGGCTCCATCCTAGCGGCGCGCGGGGTCTTCGTCAACGCGCCGGGCGGCTTTGCCTTCACGTCCTCGAGTGGCGGGGCGGGCCGCGGCGGGGTCGCGCCTCATATTCGCTCGCGCCGCACAGTCACCAGCCATCTCGCGCGCATGGCGCGGCTCAAAATCGGCTCGACCCCGCCGCGGCCCGCCCCGCCACATCACCTCCGCGGCTCTCTGCGCCATTCAGGGAAAAAACTCAAGACTCCATGCGTGCGCCACCCATGAGGTCGAAAACCCGGGCGGCGGAGTGTCTCCGAGCGCGAGGAAGAGGGATGGGGTTGCGTCCGGGTGGGACGCCGGCGGGGCGGCGGCGAGGCGCGCCGATATTGAGCCGCGCCATGGGTATCAATGTGGGCACCCACTACCCCGCGCGAGCGAGTATGAGGCGCGCCTCGCCGCCGCCCCGCCGGCCCCGAACACGGGGGCTTTTCCGGATGCTAAGATACGCGATTCGAACGGAGGCTTCCGATGACGATCGCATGTAGCGTCTTCCGCTCCAGGAACCCCGGCGCGTGGCGCCCGCGCCGCCTCGTGGTGCTCGCCGTCCTGAACCTTGCCGCGGCGGCTTGCGCGCAGCGGCCGGTGCCAGGCACGCGCGGCGGGAACGGGGCGACGGCGGCCTCCTTCGCCGAATTCGCCTCGCGGTTCACGGGCGACTCGCTCGCCCTGTCCCCTCCGTCCGCCACCCTCGCCGGCCTCCACCGGCACCGCGACCCGGAGACGGGCCGGGAGATCGATCTCGACCGTGAGCTGGACGACGTCTCGGCGGAGGGCACGGCCGGGAAGGCGCGGTACTACCGGGGCACGCTCGAGGCGCTCGACCGCGAGTTTCCGGCGGAGTCCCTGCCGGAGCAGGAGCGCATCGACCGCGGCATCATCGCGGCGCAGTGCCGTCTGGCCCTCCTCGATCTCGAGCGGGTGCGGTCGATCGAGACGAACCCCACCGCCGCGGTCGAGTCGATCGGCACGGCGCTGTTCTTCCCGGTCGTGTTCGAGTACGCCCCGGCGGCGGACCGGGGGGCCGACATCCTGGCCCGCCTCGAGAAGCTGCCCGCCTTCGCCGACGGGGCGATCGCGGCTCTCAAGAGCAGCGCCCCGATCTACACGGAGGTCGCGATCGAGGAGAACGACGGCAACCGGGACGTGATCCAGAACGCCCTGCCGGCCCTGTTCGAGAAGGGCTCTCGCCTCCGGGCGCAGTTCGAGACGAAGAGCGCGGAAGCGCTGCGGGCGGTCGACCGCCTGGGTCGATTCCTGTCGGATGATCTCAAGAAGCGATCGACCGGAGACTGGCGGCTCGGCGGAGCGCTCTACCGCGAGAAGTTTGCCGCCTACTTCCAGGAGGACCTCGACCCCGGGGAGGTCCTGAAGGAGGCGGAGGACGGCGTGCGGCGCGTGCGTTCCGAGATGCTGGCGCTCGCGGCGCCGCTGCATGACCAGTGGTATGCCGGACACGACGGTCACAAGACCATGAAGGATCAGGAGGCGCGCACGAACACCATCGTGCGCGAGACCCTCGATCGCATCGCGCGCGAGCACCCGGCGCGCGACCAGCTCTCCCAGGCGATCGGCCGTGACGTCCAGGAGATCGCCGGATTCCTGGAATCGCACGCGATCCTGACGATGACCCGGCATGACAATTTGTCGATTATCGAGACCCCGCCGTTCCTGCGGGGCATCTACAGCGTCGCCGGGCTGAACGCCGCCCCGCCCCTCGAGCCTGCCTTGAAGTCGCTCTACTACGTCACGCCGATCCCGGGCGCGTGGCCCGCCGAGAAGGCCGAGGCGAAGCTGCGCGAGTACAACCGCTACAAGCTCCTGCTCCTGTCGCTGCACGAGGCGCTGCCGGGACACTACACGCAGCTCGAGTACGCCAACCGCGTGCAGCCGGAGTGGCGCCGGCTCCTGCGCAGCGTTTACGGGAACAACGCCTACATCGAAGGCTGGGCCCAGTATGCCGAGGAGACCATGCTGGAGCAGGGCTTCCACGATGGCGGCGACCCGCGCATGGCGCTGACGTTCCGGAAGGAGGAGCTGCGGGTCCTGGCGAACGCCATCCTGGACGTGAAGCTGCATACGCTCGGGATGACCGATCAGGAGGCTCTCGATCTGATGATCAAGGACACCTTCCAGGAGAAACCGGAGGCCGAGGGGAAGCTGCGGCGGGCCAAGCTGTCCTCGACCCAGCTCCCGACGTACTTCGTCGGCTGGCAGGCCTGGCGCCGGCTACGCCGGGACGCGCAGGCGGAGCGCGGCGCGGCCTTCGACCTGCGCGCTTACCACGACGAGGTGCTGTCGTACGGGGCGATCCCGATGGGCGCCCTGCGCCGCCTGGTCATCAAGGGGACTGTCGCCTCGCGGGCGGCCGCGCCCGGCGACGGGGGGTGACCGCGCCGCGCCTCCTTCTCGTCCGGTACCAGTCGGCCCTCTTCCTTCTCCTCGCCGCCTGTGGCGCACCGTCCCGCGCACCCGGCCTGGCCCCGCCCGTCCTTCTGGTTTCGGACCGGGGCGGCTCGTACCGTATCTACGAGGAGATCGACCGGGGGAACGCGCGGCCCGTCGCGATCGCCGAGTCGGCGAGCCCGCACGCCGACACGATGCCGGCCCGCCTTCCCGACGGCGGCGTCGTCTTCGTCTCCGACCGGGACGGCACCCCGGCGATCTATCTGGCTCCACCTCGAGGCGGGGTCCGGCGCCTGACGTCCGACTCGGGTCCCGCCGAAGTCTCGGCGCCCGCTCCGCTGGGGCGGAACCGGATCGTATTCGCTGGCATCGACGCCGGCGCGCCGAAGGACTCCCGGCGCGATCTCTACACGATGCGTCTCGATGGCGGCGACCTGCGCCGGCTGACGCGCCACCCCGCGGACGACGCGGAGCCTTGGGGCAGCGCGGATGGCCGCACCGTCGTCTTCGTCTCGGACCGCACGGGGGCGCCGCGGGTGTGGCTGATTCCCGACGTGGAGGCCCCGGATCCCGACTCGGGCGCCGTCTGTCTCACCGAGACCCGGCCGCACGTCCTCCCGGATTCGGGCGGGACCGGAGACTTCGCAGACCACGGACCGGTGCCTCTTCCGGACGGTTCTTTCGTCTTCGGCCGCGAGCCCGAGGGCCGTGTCTCGCAGATCTTTCAGGTGAGTCGCGAGGGGGCGCGCGCCGGACTGCGGCAGATCACCGACCCGCTCACGCTGCCGTACGGTGCCTCCGAGCCGGTCGTTCTCGATGAGCGGACGATCCTGCTGGTGGCGGGACCGGCGGGGGGCAAGGACAGGCGAAGCGGGGGGGGCCGCTTCGCCGTGTATCGAATCGCGCTGGGAGGCTTCAACCTCGCTCGCGTGACTCGCGACCAGGCGCCTTACAGCGACTTCACGCGCCGCCTGGCCGGCCGTTGAGCGGATCGACTCCGCTTCCGCGGATCAGGCGCCCGTGGCGCCGCGCACGTTCGCGGCGCGCAGCCCCTTGGGGCCCTTTTCGACCTCGAAATCGACCATCGTTCCCTGCTCGAGGTCGTCGAAGTTCATCCCGACGAGACCCGAGCGGTGAAAGAACACTTCCTTGCCGTCGTTCCCGCGGATGAAGCCGAAACCGCGATCCCGAACGACCTTCGCAATAGTGCCGCGCGCCATACACACTCCCCTCACGGGTGCTACGACAGGACGGTCTGCTTGCAAACCTGACTTGCAAATGCGAGGCCCTGGCCCATGAAGCCAGCCTTTCCGGCCACAGACCGCCCGACGCCAATTGAAAGGGACGCCTGTGCTGATTGAGAAACTCTAGGGGGGGGATCTCGCCGGTGTCAATCCCCCCGAACGCGATTAGGGTAAAGACCCCAAGCCCCCGGGGAGATCAGATTTCCAGCTCGGCGGGCGACAGCACCGGCGCGCGGCACGTGCCGGCCTCGCACAGATACGCGGCGGAGCGTCCCTCGATGGGAGACTTGCCGGCGAGAACGGGAAGCACCCGCTCCGCCCCCGCGACGGCGGGATCGGCGAGGGCGAGAACGCTGTTCGGATCGTAGGAGTCACGGAGCGCCTGCAGGAACGCGCGCACGCCGGGATCGTGACGGGGTCCGGCGAGAACGATCGTGCGCGTCCCGGCGAGGTGCTGGTCGGCGGCGCACAGCATCATTCCGAAGGCGGACGGGAAGCGCTCCATCCGGTCGCGGTACAGGCGGAGCGTCTCGCCGGCTTTCGTGAGGAGCGACGCGTCGCCGGTCAGGGCGCTCAGGCGCTGGAGGGCCAGGGCGGCGACCGAGGCGCCGGCGGGAACGGCGCCGTCGTTGCCTTCACGTGTCCGCGCGATCAGCGTCTCGTGATCGCGCGCCGTGAAGTAGAAACCGCCGCCGCGTTCGTCCCAGAACCGATCGACCAGGCGGGAGGCCATGAGGCGCGCCTCGTCGACCCAGGCGGCGTCGAACGTCGTCTCGTAGAGATCGAGGAACGCCGCCAGGAGAAACGCATGATCGGTCAGGTAGGCGGGATGGCGCGCCTCCCGATCCATGAAGGAATGCAGCAGGCGGCCGTCACGCACCATGCGTTCGAGCACCAGTCGGGCGGCCCGTCCCGCCGCGTCGGCCCAGCGTGGTTCGTCCAAGACGCGCGATCCGAACGCCAGCGCCGAGATCATCAGGCCGTTCCAGTCGGCCAGGATCTTCTCGTCGCGCCCCGGACGAACGCGTCCTTCCCGGCTCTTGAGGAGTCTCGCGCGGGCCGACGCCATGCGCAGCCGGAGCTCCCTCTCCTCCATGCGCAGGTCGGAGCCGACCTGGGCCATCGACCGCGCCAGGTGCGGGATGCTCCGGCCGTGCTCGAAGTTCCCTCCCGGGGCGATCCCGTAGACGTTGCAGAACAGGCCGGCCTCCTGCTGGCCGAGCACCTGCACGATCTCCTGCGGTGTCCAGACGTAGTACTTCCCCTCCTCCCCCTCGCTGTCGGCGTCGAGACTCGAGTAGAACCCGCCCTCGGGGGAGGTCATCTCCCGCAGCACCCACTCGAACGTGTCGCGCGCCACCTCCTTGAAGAACGCCGCGGTCGCGGGTCCGCCCGACGGCAGCGCGGCCGAGACCCCCAGGCGTCCCACCGCCTGCGCCGCCTCCAGGTAGACGCGCGACAGGAGCGCGTTGTCATACAGCATCTTTTCGAAATGCGGCACGAGCCACTTAGCGTCCACCGCGTAGCGGTGAAATCCGCCGCCGAGCTGATCGTGAATGCCGCCGCGGGCCATCTTCTCGAGACTCAGGACGGCCATGCGCAGCGCTTCGGGGTTGCCGGCGCGGCGGTGGTAGCGCAACAGGAAGGAGACGTCCATGCTGTGTGGAAATTTCGGCGCGCCGCCGAATCCCCCTTCCTCGTTGTCGAACCGTCCCGCCAGGTCGCCGAACGCCCGGTTGAGGACCGACGGCGTGAGCCGCTGCGCCGAGGGGGTCATCTCGGAGAGGCGCGCGATCTGCGCCGCCACCTCGTCCGCCATGCGCCTCACGTCGTCCTTCTTCGATCGATAGGCGTCGGCGGCGGATCGCAGGACGTCCGCGAAGCCGGGCCGGCCCCAGCGCGAGGCCGGCGGGAAATAAGTGCCGGCGAAGAACGGCTTCAGCTCGGGCGTGAGGAACACGGAGTTCGGCCAGCCCCCCTGTCCGGTGAGCATCTGGGTGGCGGCCATGTAGATCTCGTCGAGATCCGGCCTCTCCTCCCGATCCACCTTGATGTTCACGAACAGCTCGTTCATCAGGAGGGCGACGCTGTCGTCCTCGAACGACTCGCGCTCCATCACGTGGCACCAGTGACACGAGGAGTACCCGATGGACAGGAAGATCGGCCGGTCCTCCTCCCGGGCGCGCCGCAGCGCCTCCTCGCCCCAGGAGTACCAGTCGACCGGATTGTGGGCGTGCTGCCTCAGGTACGGGCTGGTCTCCCGCGCCAGCCGGTTCTCGCGCTTCGCTTCAGCCATGGAGCCGCAAGGCTACAGGAGCGGCGCGGCCGCCGCAAGGGACCCGCACCGGAAAACCCCCTCGGCCGGACCGCGTGGCGGGCGCGCAGCGGGGTGTGGCTCATGCTCCCTCGCGCGGCATACTGAGCGATCCTCCAACACGCATGGCGCGGCTCGAAATCGCCACACCCCGCTGCGCGCCCGCCACGCACGTCCCGAGCGTCTCCACGGTTGCGGACCGATGCGAATGACCACTCCACTCCGAAGTGACGCACATGGGAGGCCATTGTCAGTCGTGAGCCGGTGAAACGATCAAGGGTTTCCTGCAATTCAGAAAGACGGGCGGGAGCTCTGGACGGCGAGCAGACCTCGGGCCCGAAGAGCCGCGGCGGGCGGGTGTCAGGCGGCCTTCGAGGAGAGGGCCCGCACGACGTCGGCCGTCACGTCCCGGCCGCCGCGGCAGTTGGTGATGAGGGTGGAGACGGTCCAGATGGGGCCCCAGGGAATGCCCCACCAGCCGCACAGAAGAGAGATGAGGGAGTAGGCCGCGCCCTTGCGGAACGCGCTCTCGTCCCCCTTGATGAACTGGATGTCGGAGACCCTCTTGAAGGTGAGGACGACGATCGAGACGCAGTACTGGAAGATCACGAACCGGCCGCCTCTCTCGATCTCGTGACGCAGCTGGTCCGGAGACAGGGTCTCGATCCCCTTGATCTTCATTCCGACAACTCCGCCGCGTCGCGGCCGGTTCCGCTCATGCCTCGACCGGGACCGGACCGTCGAACACCGTGAAACGCAGCGTCGTGTTGCCGACGCGGATCAGGTCGTTGTGCTGCACGTTGCGGCGCGTCAGACGGATGCCGTTCACGAACGTGCCGTTCCTGCTGGCGAGGTCCTGGACGGCGTACTGCCCCTCGCGGATGATCACGATCGAAGCGTGCTTGCGCGACACCTTGTCGTCGTCCAGGACGATGTCGCATTCCTTGCGCCCGATCGTGTACGTTCCGATGCCGGTGATGTCGAACGACTTCCCCTTCAGATCTCCTTCGATCACCGTGAGGTAGATCGATTTCCCGCCCAGGGCCGACGGCTTGCGCAGGACCCTCTGCGCCGGCGACTCCAGGGCCGTCTCGTCGACGGCGCCCGCGCCGGACACGAGGAGAGCACGCGCTCCGGCCTCACCCTCCGCCAGGCGCCTGCCGATCTCGCGCGCGGCCACGACGGCCCCCGCGGCGGCGGTGCCACGCGTTCGATCCGTTCCGGGGCAGATCATGCCGCCGCCGGTGGTGCCGCCGGGTGTGTTGATCCCGCCGGGGGAGGGAGGGCGCGCCGGCGGCTTGGGGCGGCCGACCGGCAGCTCCTTGCGAATCAGCCACGCGCCGGTCGAGCGGCGCACCTTCGCGTTCCGGTCCTTGGTGCGATCCATCGGTGTCCTCATCGTCCTCTCCATCAGTGGGAGTCCTGCCAGTCGAGCCTGAGATTGTTCTTCCCGGTTGAGCGCTGCTCGCCCGTGAGCAGCGCGACCTCGTTCTTCGTGACGGTCCCGGTGATCTTCGATTTCACGAGCAACCCGCCCTTGTCCTCGAGGAGCCGGACCTCGACGCCGTGCCTGCCCGCGGGCACGGACAGGACGTGCGTGACGGTCCCCGACTTGCCCTTCTGAGCCTCGAACGGCTTCGACAGGACCGTCTTGCCGTCCACCAGCACGACCAGACGCCCGCCCTTCATCCGGTGCTTCACTTCGAGCCTGATCCTTCCGTTCGCGCGATCCAGCGGGACGAGGCTGGCGTTCTGCGACTTGGCGGCGCGCGCCTGCCGTGCCGCCTGGACGACGCGGCCCATCTCGGACGGCCCCGCGTAGGTCATGGCGCAGATGGCCTTGATCGGCTTGTCGGGCTGGGGCGTCTCCGCCGTCTCCATCTCCTGGCGCGCCGCCTTCAGGTCGTCCCGCGCCGCGCCGATCGCCTGGCGCGGGTTGCCGATCCACCCTCCGGCGCGTTCCGGCGCCACCGGCACCGAGGTCCCCGCGATGCTGACCGAACCCCGCGCCGTCACGGGCGCCTTCTTCGAGACGGAACGCTTCCCGGGGTTTTCGTCGAGCAGGACGCTGTTCCCGAGCGGGCCGTGGAACAGGGTGACGATGCCCCAGTTCACGCCGATCAGGGCGAGCACCAGGAACGCCACCAGCGCCCCCAGGCGCCACTGGCTGGTGAGGGTGAACCAGGGGGACGCCACGAACGGTTCGTCCTGGCCCTCCTCGGCGCTGTTGCTCCCCGTCTCCGCGTCCGGCGCCTCCTGCCGCGCCAGGGGCGCCAGCGCGGCAATCATCTCCTGGCCTGTCTGGTAGCGCTGCGCCGGATCCTTGGCGAGCGCCTTCTCGAGGATCGGGTCGAAATCGGGCGACACATCGCTGTTCGACTCGCTGGGCGGCTCGGCCGGCTGCGTGGAGATCCGGTACAGGACCTCGGAGACGCTCTCCCCCTCGAACGGCGCCTTGCCGGTCAGGAGCTGGTGGAGAATGACCCCCAGCGCGAAGAGATCGGAGCGGCCGTCGACCTGCCCTCCCTTGAGCTGCTCGGGCGACATGAATCCGGGCGAGCCGACGAACTGATCGGAGCGCGTCAGATCCGATCCCGGCAGCCGCGCCACTCCGAAATCGGTGATCTTCACCCGCCCCTGCTCGGTGATCAGGACGTTGGCGGGCTTGATGTCCCGGTGCACGATGCCGAGCCGGTGTGCGTAATCGAGCGCCGCTGCGATCTGCTGGACGATTCCGACCGCGTCCCCTCCGGTCAGCGGGGCGCGGGACAGGATCACTTTCTTGAGATCCTGGCCAGGGACGTGCTCCATGACGATGTAGGGGCACCGCGTCGCGGGGTCCTGCCCGATGTCGTGCACCGCCACGATGTTCGGGTGGATGAGGGCGCCCGCCGCCTGCGCCTCGCGCAGGAAACGCTCGCGGTACTGCCCGGCCTCTTCGTCGGACAGATCCGGCCTGATGGTGATGACCTTGAGGGCGACGTTCCGGCCGATCACGGGGTCGCGGGCCAGGTAGACCTTGCCCATACCCCCCTGGCCGAGCGTCGACTCGATGGTGTAACGGCCGATGCGCGAGCCCGGCTCGCCCGCCGGCGGGCCCGAGGGAGCCGCCCCGGCGGCCGATTCCTCTCCGGCCGCGGCGGCATCCTGGCCGTCGACCTGCCCGTCTGCGTGGCCGCCCTGCTTCTTCGATTTTCGCTTCTTCTTTTCGAACATGCGAGCCTGCTCCGCGCAGTCATCACCCGGACTGGTGCGAAGAACCGCTCGGAATATATGGGCCGCATCGTTCGCGGGCAAGGTTCAAGCCCGCGACCGGCAAGGCTTTCCACGAAGGGGACACGCGAGCGTGGCGCGGCCGTCAACCGTCCGTCAGGAAGCGGGGGGAAAGACCTCCCAGTCCCGTCACCCCGGCCAGGAGTGTGTCCGAGAAATGGTATGGGCCGCGCACATGGGGCTTGCGAGTCCCAGGCGAGGCGCGAGGAGGAATCGATGCTGGTCGCATCGTTGACGACGAGGAACGAAGCATGGGGCCGCAATCCCCATGTGCCCTGCGGGTTCGCGGCGGCGCGGGGCCGTCTGGGTCGTTGCCGCTCCTCCGCGATGACTCACATCGCGGTCGTCGCGGCGCCTCGCAGCCGACCCCGCGGCGGAGATGGCTGTCCGGAAATTACCCGCGGAGCGCCCGCGCCCGAAGACCGCGGCGCCCGGCGTGAACCCCGACCTGTTCCTCAAGCTCTACGAGAAAATGCTCAGGGCCTACTTCGTCGAGGAGCAGTGCCGCGTCTTCGTGCGCGCCGGCAAGTGCTCGTTCTACGCCTCGGCGCGCGGGCACGAGAAGGTGCAGATCGCGCTCTCCATGCTGTTGCAGCCCGGACGGGACTGGTTCTTCCCCTATTATCGCGAGAAGGCGCTCATGGTCGGGCTGGGGATGCCGCTCGACGAGATCTTCCAGGGGATGCTGTCGCGCGAGGGGGACACCAATTCCCTCGGCCGGAACATGTCGGAGCACTTCTCCTCCCGCGCCCTGCGCGTCGTCTCTCCGACCGCCTGCACCGGCACGCAGTTCCTGATCGCCGTCGGGATGGGAATGGCGGTCAAGGCGGATCAGAAGGACGAGATCGTGTACGTCTCGGGTGGCGAGGGATCGACGTCCGAAGGGGAATTCTTCGAGGCGGTCAACAAGGCGCAGCACGACCGGCTGCCGATCCTGTTCGTGATCCAGAACAACGGCTACGCCATCAGCGTGCCGCAGGAGCAGCAGACGCACTCGCAGATCTACCAGGTGGCGGCCGGATTCGGCATGAAATCGGTGCGCGTCGACGGCACCCGTTTCACCGAGATGTACAACACTCTGAAGCCGCTCGTGCAGGACCTGCGTGAGGGCCGGGGTCCCCTGTTCGTCGAGGCGATGGTCGTCCGGCTCGACTCCCACTCGTCCTCGGACGACCAGACGAAGTACCGCGACCCGAAGAACATGGAGGAGGCGCGCCGCAAGGACCCGCTGGCCCACACCGAGCTGCGCATCCGCGAGATGGGGCTCCTGACCGACCGGGAGGTGGAGGAGTGGCGGGCGCGCATCAAGACCGAGGTGGAGGAGGCGGCGCGGACGATCGACGCCCTCCCCTACCCGGATGCATCGACCGCGACGGCCGACATCTACAGCGCGGATCGGGTCATCACGCAGGAGACCGGGCCGGATTTCGTGTCCGAGAAGCCGATCACGATGGTCGAGGCGATCAATCACGGGCTGCGCGAGGAGATGGAGGCCAATCCGAAGATCGTCATGTGGGGCGAGGACATCCAGGATCCCAAGGGGGGCGTGTTCGGCGTGACGCGAGGGCTGACCGAGGCGTTCCCGGGCCGCGTGGTGAACTCCCCCCTCGCCGAGGCGACCATCGTCGGCGCGGCGCAGGGGATGGCGATCGGCGGCTACAAGCCGGTCGTCGAGATCCAGTTCGGCGACTACTCCTACCCCGGCTACATGCAGATGCGCAACGAGATTTCGACGCTCCGCTGGCGCAGCGCCTCGGGCTGGACCTGCCCGATGGTCGTGCGCGTGGCGGTGGGCGGATACATCCGGGGCGGCCCGTTCCACTCGCAGACGCCCGAGACGCTCTACGCCCACACGCCCGGCTGGTACCTGGCGTACCCCAGCAACGCGACCGACGCCAAGGGTCTCATCAAGGCCTCCTGCCGGATGGACGACCCGATCCTGTTCTTCGAGCACAAGGGTCTGTACCGCCAAGTGTACACCAAGACGCCGGAGCCGGGGCGCGATTACGTCATTCCCTTCGGCAAGGCGCGGATCATCCGGCCGGGGGACGACCTGACCGTGATCGCCTGGGGACGCGCGGTGCACATGGTGCAGCAGGCGATCAGCCAGGTGGCCGCCGAGGCGGGCGGGGAACCCTCGGTCGAGGTGATCGATCTGAGGACGGTCGCACCGCTGGACACCGAAACGGTGCTGGCCTCGCTGGCCAGGACCGGCCGCGCCCTCGTGGCGCACGAGGCTCCGCTGTTCGCGGGGATGGGTGGCGAGATCGCGGCCGTGCTCGCCGACCGGGGTTTCGAGTATCTCGACGCGCCCGTGCGCAGGGTCGGGGCGAGGGATTCCTTCGTGCCGTTCGCTCCGAACCTCGAGGCCGCGGTTCTTCCGAGCGTCGAGCAGATCGCGCAGGCCATCAAGGACCTGCTGGCGTACTGAGAGCGCGTCGTAAGGAGCGCCGCTGTCGCTCGCGGAGGCGTCATGCCGCGGACCAGGATTCTGAGGGTCCCGTCTCCCTGCCTCGTCGTCATGGTCGGCCCCGCCGGGTCCGGCAAGTCCAGCTTCTGCCGGCGCAGCTTCCGCCCCGCCGAGATCGTCAGCACCGATGCCTGCCGCCTCCTGCTCGCGGGCGACGAGGCCGACCAGGGCGTGAGCCCCGGGGCCTTCCTCCTGGCCCATCGGATGGCGGAACAGCGCCTGGGGCGCGGCCTGTTGACCGTGTGCGATGCCACGAGCGTGGAACCGCGGGCCCGCCGGGCGCTCGTCGCCCTGTCCGCGCGTCGTCACGTGCCGGCCATCGCGATCGTCCTGGACCTGCCGGTCGAGACCTGCGTCGCCAACGACAGGAGGCGCGCGCGCCGCGTCGGCCGCGCCGTGATCGTGGACCAGGCGCGCCGTCTCGCCCGAGGCCTCCCGCGGCTGCGCTCGGAGGGGTTCGCGGCGGTGCACGTCGTGCGCGGAGCCGCAGCGGCCCGCCGCACCCAGGTGGCAGTTTCGACTTCCGCACCGTGCAATCGCCGGAAGGAACTGGGGCCGTTCGACGTCATCGGCGACATCCACGGCTGCGCCGACGAGCTCGAGCGGCTTCTCCTCCGGCTCGGCTACCGCCGGTCGGCACCCGGCGCCCCGTTCCGCCACCCCGGGGGACGGCGGGCCGTGTTCGTCGGCGACCTCGTGGACCGCGGACCTCACGTCGTGCGGGCGGCGCGCATCGTCATGCGCATGACCGCGGCGGGCAGCGCCTTCTGCGTCCCGGGCAATCACGAGATCACGCTCCTCGGCTGTCTCCACGACGGCACCCGGAGCTTGAGCCCCGGCACGTTCAGGACGATCCGCCAGATCGGGGCCTTGCCCGCGGCCACGCGTCGGCGTTTTCTCGACGAGTTCGAGGAGTTCCTACTGCGCCTGCCGTCGCACCTGGTCCTGGACCGCGGCCGCCTCGCCGTGGCGCACGCAGGGATCACCGACGAGTATCTCGGACAGACGTCCCCGGAAGCGCGTCATTTCGCCATCCATGGCCAGACGACGGGCGGCCTCGACCGATTCGGGCTTCCGGTCAGGGTGAAATGGGCCGCCGGCTATACAGGGAAGGCCCTGGTGGTGTACGGGCACACGCCGGTCGTGGAGCCGGAATGGATCGGCAGGACTCTGAACATCGACACCGGCTGCGTGTACGGCGGGAAGCTGACCGCCCTGCGTTACCCGGAGCTGGAGATCACGACCGTGGCGGCGCGGCGCGCCTACTACCGGCCGCGCCGGTCGCTGCCCGGAGGTGTCGGATTGAGAGCCCAGACGCGCGCCTTGCCGTCCGAGGCGGTCGTCACCGGTGATCCGACGCGGCCGGAGGCCGGTCCGCAGCCGTCGGCCGGGTCCGCGGCAACCCCGCGGCGACCGCCTGTCGCACCTCCTCTATGGCGGCCGGGCCCGTCCAGCTCGCCACCCGCTTCCCTTGCCCGTCGTACAGGACCGAATACGGAATAGGGCCGGGAAGATCCAGCCCCTCGATCAACGGGTCCTGGTCGCCCCGGTAGATCAGGTTGGGATACCCCACGCCGGCGGCGGCCAGGGCGCGCCTGACCTTGTCCTCCGTCTCGGCGCCGTTCCCCGTGATCCAGGCGTCGAGAGAGATGCCGAGAAATCCGCCGCCCGCGACGTCGTCCTCGCGCGCCAGGGCCGCCAGGTCCGGCAGCTCGTCGACGCACGGCACGCACCAGGTCGCCCAGAAGTTGACGAACAGGGGCCGTCCGCGCAGCCCCAGGAGGGTCGCATGGATCTTATCGAGGTCCGCGAACTCGACTCTCGCTTCGACCGCACCGGCCTCCCGCGCGGGGGTGGACGCGGGGGCGCGCGAAGGGGCGTCGCACGCCGCGAGGGTCGACCCCAGGATGAGGCCGAGCGCGAACGCCGCGGCCCCGCGTCCATCGCCGAGAGCCGCTCCTGGGCCCTGACCCATGTCCTTTCCCCCCGCGCGCCGATCCAGAGATCGGCGCCGATTCCGATCACCGCTCATCTTACCCTGCTGGTACAATCCGGACGATGATCACCCGTCACCCCTGGGGCGGCCTGGCGATTCCCGACCTCGAGTACCCGCACGACGTCGTCATCCTGGGAGTGCCGTTCGACGGCGCCACCTGCTGGCGCGCCGGGGCGGCCGAGGCGCCCCGCCGGCTGCGCGACATCTCCGCCACCTCGCCGGCCATCTCCGAAGAAGGGTATGTGGTCGACCCGGGCCTCCTGCGGGTCCGCGACGCCGGCGACGTCGCGCCCGGCGACGGTCTGCAGGGGGACGGCGCGCGACAGGCGTACTTCTCGCGCGTCGAAGAGACGGCGGCCCAGATCCTCAAGCTCGGCGCCATGGCCGGACGGGATACCTTCCTCCTGTCGATCGGCGGGGACCACTCGGTGAGCATCCCCCTGGTCCGGGGATTCGGACGCCAGTTTCCGGAGGGGTTCGGGCTGGTCCTGCTCGACGCCCATCCCGATCTGTTCGACACGTACGACGGATCGCCCCTGTCGAGCGCCTGTCCGATGCGGCGCGCGCTCGACGGCAGCCGCCTGAAGCCGGAGCACCTCCTGATCCTGGGGACCCGCTCCTACAACCAGGTCGAGCTCGACTTCATGAAGGAGAAGGGGATCCGCTTCGTGCCGGCGCGCGCGATCGAGAGGTCCGGTGTCGACGCCATCGTGGATCTCGCGCACGAGAGACTGGCCGGAGTCGGCAACATCTACCTGAGTCTCGACATCGACGTGGCCGACCCGTCGTGCGCCCCCGGCACCGGGGCGCCGGTCGCGGGGGGACTGTCGAGCCGGCAGCTTCTGGACCTGACACGCGGTCTGATACGCCACCTGCCGGTGCGCGCCATGGACATCGTGGAGATCTCCCCTCCCCTCGACCCGTCCGGGGTCACTCTCTTCCTGGCGCTGCAGATCATCTTCGAGTCCCTGGCGGTCCTGGCCGACAGGCGCCAGAAAGGCGGGCGCCCCCAGCCCCCCCTGCGACGCGGATAGCGGATGAATCCGAAACAAGTCCCGCCCGGCCTTCTCACGATGATGACCCCATGCTCCTCCATCGCCAGGGCGACGACGATGCCGCGATCCTCGGGCTGTCTTCCGAGCCCCCACTCCGGCCCGGCCCGCGCCAGAAGATCCTCCAGCGCCTCCCCCTCCAGGCGGGGGAAGGTGACGACGGCGATCGCGACCCCCGTCTTCTCGCGCAGGTCGCGGTGACTCCACTCCATGGTCCGCTGGTCTTCCTGAGTGACGACGCCGGCGAGATCGTAAACGGAGCGGTCGTCGTGAGGAGGGAGATCGACGCGGGCCTCGCCCCGCGCGGTCGTCGCCAGGAGCAGGACCGCCACCGGAACGGCGAGGGACCGTCGTCTCATGGCTCGCAAAGAGCCCCCTAGATCAATGAGCGGCTCTGCCCGCCATCCACGTTCAGGCAGGCGCCGATGATCAGCGAAGCGGGCTTCGATGCCAGGAACAGGATGGCGGCCGCCACCTCGTCCGGGTGGCCGAAGCGCCCGAGGGGCAGCTCGCGCGCCACGAACGCCGCGATCCCCTCGGGGTCGGCCTTGCGACGGCGGTCCCACGAGCCGCCCGGGAACAGGGTCGAGCCCGGCGCGACGTTGTTGACCCTGATACCGTGGGGGGCCAGCTCCCGGGCGCACGCCTTGCTGTAGGCGATGAGTCCCGCCTTGGCGGCCATGTAGGACGCGGCGCCGCCCCACTCCCTCCCGAAGATCGACGTGACGTGGATGACGGCGCCGCTCCGCCGCTCTTTCATCGAGGGGAGGACCAGCCTCGTCATGGTCACGGCCGCACGCAGGTTGGCGGCGACGACCGCGTCCCAGTCGGCCTCCGGCGCCCCGACCCCCGGGTCGCCGCGCGAGCCGCCGACCAGCGTGACCAGGACATCGACGCGCCCGAAGCGGGCGATCGTCTCGCGCACCGCGCGCGCCGCGTCCTCCTCGCGCGTCGCGTCCGCCGCGACCGCCATCACCTCGGGTGCCGCCGCGGCGGGAGGGGAGCCGGGACGACGGATCTCCCGCACTTCGCGCGCCGCCTCGCGAAGGTTCGCCGGGTCCCGCGCGACCAGCGCTATGCGGCTTCCCTCCAGGGCGAAGGCGCGCGCCGCGGCCAGGCCGATCCCCCGGCTGGCGCCGGCGAGGAGGACCGCCTGGCCTTCGAGTCCGAGGTCCATGGGGGGAGGCACCTCCGGCCGACGGTTCAGCGCGGCTCGAGCTCGAGGATGTAGTCCCGGATCTGCTGGGCGTCCTGAGCGTCCGGCTTCAGCTCCAGATAGCGGCGGAACGCCGTGAGCGCCTCGTCCTTCTCGCCGCCCTTGTACCGGATGATGCCGATGGCGCGGTAGGGATCGGCGTAGCGCGGGTCGAGGCGGGTCGCCTGCTCGTACGCGTCGAGGGCCTTGTCCAGCTGGCTGTCGGCCGCGGCACGGTCCTGCGCGTCCGCCGCGCGCGTCTCGGCGATCTGTCCCGTCAGATAGTGGGCGACCGGATCGTTCGGGGTCAGGTCGAGGACCCTGCCGATCTCCGCCTCGGCGCTGGCGAGCCGCCCGAGGCGCAGGTTCTCGGCCGCGTCGTCCCACACCAGGACCCGCATGCGCATCTGGAAATCGTGCGTATCCTTCGTGCGGTCGTCGCCGCCGACGCCGCTGTAGCGCTTCGACAGGATCTCCTTCATGTCGGCGATCCTCTCATCCAGCCGGGGATGGCTTCCGAAGAAGAAGATCTCCATCCTGGAGTCGTCCCCGCGGTCGTCCTTCAGGAGCTCGAAGACGCGCGGCCCCTGGCGCGGGTCGTACCCCGCCGCCACGGTGCGCTCCAGGCCGACCTCGTCCGCCTCGCGCTCCAGCTCGCGGCCGAAGCCGTTGACCGCCGCCATGTACGCGAGCTGCAGACCGAGCCCGGCGATGATGTTGCCGACCTGGCTCAGGACGTAGGCGCCGCCCCAGTTCCCCCGCTCGGCCTTCTTCCCCGCCTGCTCGGCGATCACGATGCTGGCGGCGAGCGAAGCGAGGGAGAACCCGATCGCCTTGTTGCGCGCGCTGCGCTGGAACTCGAGGGCGTGGCGATGGGTCGCGTGCGTCTCCTCGTGGCCCAGGACCACCGCCAGCTGCGCCTCGTTCTCCAGACGCGCCAGGAGCCCCGTGTGCACGTAGATCGAGCCGGTGGGAAAGGTGAAGGCGTTGAGGGTCGGATCCTTGATCGCGTGGACCCGCAGACGGATCGCCTCCTGCCCCTTCACCTCGGGCGGCGCCAGGCGGCCCGCGACCTGATTCAGGTAGTCCTCCAGGAGCGGGTCCTGGTACAGCGTCGCCTTGTCGCGGAGCTTGCGCTCCTCCTCCTTCGCCTGGTCCCACAACCGGCGCTCGTCGTTCGCCGGCTTGAAGGCGGGACCCTCCGCACCGACCGGCGGCACGCTCGTCGTCAGGCAGTCCGTCTGCCCGACGAGGAACGAGGCGATGACCAGAAGAGATGCGGCAGGACGGAGGGACGCGGACACCTCTTCATCCTACCACCAGGCCGCTTCAACGAACTACGGGCGCCGTGCCCCCCTAGGGGCGCGGCGGACGGTTGATGTACAGCACGCTCTCTCCGTTCCATGGGAAGGCGCGCTGGTCCGAGGCCGCGGGTGTTTCACCGTCGTCCGCGGTGATCCGGAGGATGTACGTGCCGGGCCGGGACAGGGACGTGAGATCGATCGACCGCGGCAGGCGTGAGTGGTCGTACGGCACCGACACGACCGCCGGTCCGACCGGACCGAGGGCAGCCGAGTCGCTGTCGTAGCTGAAGAGCGTGTACTCGGACAGGTGCCCCGGATCGGAGACGCGCTTCACGCAGACCTGGAATGGCGCCGATCGATCGAGGACCGCCTCGGATGAGAAGAAGCCGGACACCAGCGCCTCGGCGCAGGTGCCGATGGCGATCAGGAAATCGGCCTGGCCGTCCGAGCACCCGACGTTCGAATCGACGTCGGCGAGGAACGGCGGCGCCCCCGGGTTGACGGCGTAGACGATCCCTTCGCCAGCGACACCGTCCGGCTGGAAGGCCAGGGAGCAGGCCTCCGACAGGCGCGGGATGACGTTGAGGAGACGCGCGGTCGCGAACACCTCGACCGTCCCTCGCAGCGTGTCGCCGTCCGGATCGCCGGCGGCGACCAGGGCGTTCAGGGTTCCGTCACGCATGGGGGTGACGGAGGCGATGCGGACCACGGGCTGGCAGGCGTCCCCCGCGCCGTCTCCATTGGCGTCGGACTGCAGCGGGTTGAAGGCGAGAGGACAGTTGTCGCGGTCGCCGCACACGCCGTCGTGATCGGCATCGTTCGCCGGATCGCGCGGGCAGACGTCGCAGTCGTCCGGGATCCCGTCGCCGTCGCTGTCCGGCCCGCCCCCCTGGCCGATCTGGGCCGCAGGCCGGCCGGCGACGTAGGCGGCGGGGCAGGCGTCGCTGTCGTTCGGAACGCCGTCGCCGTCGAGGTCGTCGTCGCAGGCGTCCCCCTGACCGTCCCGATCGAGATCGCGCTGCGTGGGATTGAACGTGGCGGGACAGTTGTCGCAAGCGTCCCCGCTGCGGTCGCCGTCGAAATCTTCCTGGGCGGGGTTCGCCACGAGAGGGCAGTTGTCGCTCGCGTCGGCGACACCGTCGCCGTCCGCGTCCCCCCCCTGTCGGAACGTCCACGAGTCGGCCAGCGTACCGGAGGCGTGCCCTCCGTGGACCAGCAGGACGCCGCGCACGAGGTCCTGCGCCGCCGCGTGTCCGGCGCGCGCCGGCAGCGTGGCCAGAGTGGCGAGGGCGCTCCAGGACACGCCGTCGTACAAACGGGCGGCGGCCGTCTGGATCACCGCCAGTCCCATGGACAGGCGGGCCGGGTCGCGTGTGACGCCTCCTGAGAGGACCATTCGGCGGCGTGGCGGGTCGAAGGTCAGGACGCCGTTCCAGGTCGGCGGGACGTTGCCGCGTGTGTCGGCCGGCTGCCAGGCGGCGCCGTCGAACTCCCAGGTATCGTTGAGCTGCGGGACCGCGGCCGCGGGATCGATGCCGCCGTTCAGGACCGTGACCTGGCGGAATCCGTCGAAGGCCATCTGCGCCTGGAAGCGCGCTGCCGGCGATTGCGGCGAAGGCAGAAGCCGCCACGCCGAGCCGTCGAACATCCAGGTGTCCCCCAGCGCTCCGTGCGCCGAACGGCCCCCGAACAGGACCGTGCGGCCCCGGATCGAATCGAAGGCGAGGCCGAACTCGGCGCGCGCCGAAGGGGCGACCGCGGTCGTCACCAGGCGCCAGGTGGTCCCATCGTAGGTCCAGAGGTCGTTCAGGAGCTTCCCGTCGGACCGACGTTCGCCGCCGAACAGCACGACGCGGCCGCGCGCCGCGTCGAACACCATGCCGTGGCCGCGCCGGGGGGCGGGGGCCGCCGCAGTTGCGACTCGCCTCCACGTCGAGCCGTTGAATTCCCAGGTCGAGGCGTCGGACGATCCGCCGAACAGGACGGCCACGCCGCGCCGCGCGTCGAATGCAGCCGCAGTGCCGTCGCGCGGTCCCGGGCTCGCGGGACCCGCGACCTGCGTCCACCGATCCACGACGGAGCCGGGTGACAGCAGGGCAGGATCGCAGGCGTCCCCAAGGCCGTCGTGGTTGGCGTCGTCCTGCGCCGGATTCGCGACTCCCGGGCAGATGTCGTGCGGGAGAGGCACGCCGTCGCCATCCTGATCGAGAAGGCTGTCGATCCGGAAGATGCGCGCCGCGTCCGCTTCGAACTGCGCGTCCGTCTCCGGGGCGAGCGGTCCGGAGTCGACCGGACCGAGGACCGGGAAAGGCCGCGTCGGATCGCGCGGCAGGATCGACGCGAATCCGCCCGCCCTGCCGTTCCCGGCAGCCGGCATCGTCAGGAGCGATGTCCCGGTCTCCAGGAAGAGGAAGCGCTCCAGAAGGGCGTCCATCGGAGACAGTCGCGTCAACGCCGAGATCGAATAGCGATCGAAGATGTCGCGCGTGCCGCCCAGGTCGTCGGCCAGGTCGGTGCGGCGCACGTCGAACCTCATCCGCCAGGTCGCATCGGATTTCCTGATGACGCCCGACACCGCAGGCGTCAGACGATCGAGAGACGTCGCGTCGAGGAACCGCCCCTGCACGCCAGGCACGATGCGGGTGGGCATCGTGATATTCGACAGGTCGTACGCCGTGCCGTCCCACGCGACCGAAACGACGATGATCCCGCCCGGCGCCGGGCTCAGCTCGCCGTACGGATAGAGCGGCTGAGGGTCCAGCAGGCTGGGGAAGGAGCGGTCGTCCAGGTTCTGGTTTCCGTTCCGATCCTCGATATAGGGATGAATGTTCGGGAAATGGGGATCGAACGTATCCAGGTGCTGGTTGCCGTTCCTGTCCTCTCCCGGATCGAGTATGCCGTTGTGGTTCACGTCCTCGTCGATGTAATCGAGCCTCCCGTCGCCATCCCGGTCTTCGCCCGGATCGAGCACGTGGTTGTCGTTGTCGTCTTCCCAGATCAGGTCCGGATGGCCGTCGCAGTCGACGTCCTCGCGCAGGACCCCTTCGCACCCGCCCGGCGGGGTCAGTCGTCCGTCCCCGTCGCGGTCCTCGCCGGGATCGAGCACGCCGTTGTGATTGATGTCCTCGAAGACGTCGAACTTGCCGTCCCCGTCCCGGTCCTCCCGCTCATGCGTGATGACGATCACGAGCGGCGGATGCGACGGGTCGATCGTCGACGGGCAGCCGTTGGTCTGCGGATCGCCCCAGCCACCGGGTCCGTCCCCGGGAGCGTCGATGCGGAAATCGGGGCGGCCGTCTCCGTCGAGGTCGCCCACGTTGTGCAGCCAGGCCGACGCCGGGAGCGACCCGCTGTTGTTGATGTTCCCCGAGCCCAGGAGATAGAAATACGCCCGCGGTGCCGCGCCGAGATTGCCCAGGATGATCGGCGGCCGCAGGTCGCCCCGGCCGCTCGTGATCGGGTTCGACTGCCCGGCAGGACAGTCGGCGCGTGCCGCATCTGCCGACAGGAAGCCGAGCGCAACCACACACGAAGTGACGACGACCAGGCCGATGCCACCCGAAGGACGATTGAGCATGATGGACTCCTTTCCGATCGTGGCGATTAGAGCATCGGGAGCCGTCGGCGAGACGCTCCCGCACCCGGGAGGAAGGTTACGTCGCAGGGTCACATCGCGGGAGCGCATTCGGGCCGCCCACGCGACTCGCGGCCCGCACGTCGCGCGGAGACGTCACAACGCGTGATCTCGGGTGATGACCTGACAGGTGAATTACTTCTTCTTGAACAGCGCCTCGAACGCGGCGCGCCCCGGGCTGACTCTCTCACCCGCTGGCGCGGCCGGTCCCGGGCTGACGATGCGGCGGCCGGTGGCGTCGAGGACGGTCTCGGGCTTGAAGAACTCGCAGGTGTTGGCGGCGGTCTTGGACGGAACGCGCTTCGGGATAGGCTGGCGGCACTCGAAGCGCGCGCCCGGATCGAAGTGCACGCAGTTGCGGCAGGAGTGCCGGGCCGCGCGGCACTTCGGGCAGAGAGCATCGGTGGGGACGCTGTCGAGGGCCGGCTCCTGGTGGCCGCACTGATAGCAGCGCGTGACCAGGCGCGCCTCGCGCGCCATCCCGCGCGGCTCGCGCGGGCCGCGCGGACCCTTGTCCTCCTGCTTCCGCTTTTCCCGTTCTTCCTTGTAGTCCTGGTCCCGGTAGCCGGGCTGACGGTACTTCATCGGCGCGCACTCCTCCCTGGGCTATGGCTCTGGATGGAGGGCATTGTACTTTACCGGCGGGCGTTCCGGGAGTAGAATCTTCGCCGATTCCAGGACACCCATAACGTCTATAAGGAGGCGTCATGCAACCCCGCAGCAAACTGCTCATTTCATTCGCCGCCGTCGTGTGCGCCAGCGCGGCCTTCGCGTGCACCGCAGCCACGGGCGATCCCAGCAAGGAGAGCGGCAAGGACGCGAAGAAGACAACCGCGACCGCCGCCTCGCTGAGCCCGACCACGCCCGTGGCGATGATCGGCGACAAGACCATCACGCTGCAGGAGCTCGACGTCCAGGCGGCCAGCGCTCTCACCCGGGTGCGTCAGGAGGAGTACGATGCCCGCCGGCAGGCGCTCGAGGCGATGGTGAACAACGAAGTCCTGATGAAGGAGGCGGCCGCCAAGAAGGTGGGCAAGGACGACCTGCTCAAGACCGATGTCACGGACAAGGTGACCGACCCGCCGCAGGCCGAGATCGACAGCTTCTACGAACAGCACAAGCCGCAATTCGGGACCCAGACGAAGGAGCAGCTCGCGCCCCAGATCGCCGCCATGCTCAAGAACCAGAAGCTCGCGGACGCGCAGCGTGACTACATGAAGGGGCTGCGCAAGAAGTACGGGGCCAAGACGCTGCTCGAGCCGCCGCGGATCGAGATCGCCGTGGATGACGATGCCGCGAAGGGCCCCGCCAAGGCCCCCGTCACGATCGTCGAGTTTTCGGATTACCAGTGCCCGTACTGCAGCCGTGCCGAGACGACGGTGCAGGAGGTCCTGAAGAAATACGGGGACAAGGTGCGCCTCGTGTATCGCGACTATCCGCTGCAGTTCCACCCGAACGCCAACATCGCCGCCCAGGCCTCGGAGTGCGCCAAGGACCAGGGCAAGTTCTGGGAGATGCACAACGCGATGTTCGCCAACCAGGCCAAGCTCACGCAGCCGGAGCTGGTCGAGACCGCCGCCGCCATCTCCGGAATCAACAAGGACAAATTCAAGACCTGCCTGGAGAGCGGCAAGTTCAAGGACGAGGTGCAGAGGGACTTCGACGATGGTCAGAAGTACGGCGTGACCGGCACCCCGACCTTCTTCATCAACGGCATCCCGATGGTGGGCGCCCGCGACGTCAACTCCTTCGCCGAGATCATCGACTCGGAGCTGGAGCGCAACCCGTAGGCGGGACGACACCCGATCCTAATCGACCCCGGGCAGCGGAATCGCGAAGCGACCGGCCAGCCCGGCGACGTCCCATTGCAGAGTGTCGAATTCTGCGATGAGCGTCTCGTCACGCGCCTCCACCGCGTCGTCCCAGCCCTTGGAGGCGCGGGCGTGCAGCGCGGCCAAGCGCTCGCCCGCCCGGGCGCGGGCGTCTTCCGTGCGGGGCGGATTTCCGGTCAGCCGGGACTCCTCGGCGTCGAGATCCGACAGGATCTCGTCCTTCAGCCGCTCGAGGCCCGCGACCGGACCCACCCCTGACG
>WNGH01000215.1_pt1 | contig 68423 bp, 71 predicted proteins | sample 5400631 | NCBI WGS metagenome assembly WNGH01 (sample SAMN13153373, study PRJNA577476) | soil metagenome | isolation source: 115 cm soil or saprolite under Garry oak tree replicate 1 | place: USA:California | collected 2016-06-15
CACTCGGAACAATACCCGATGCCAAACACTCTCCACTCTTCAGTCGAAGGGTTGAAGCTACCGAACTGGCCGCGGCCATGATCGGTAAACCAGACAACGCCCCCGCGGTCGACTGCTAACTGAATAGGGAAGGCAATTTCTACGTTGGGCGGCGGACCATAGTCAGTAACGTTGCAGGACCCTGTCAGGCAGGGCATGATGTGTCCGATCCTCTTTGCGGTCGTCTCCGCGAACCATATTGTTCCGTCTGGTCCGATTGTAATTCCCTGTAGCGACGCGCTAGCTGCTGGTGCGTCAAAAAATTGTGGAGACACAATTCCCGAGGGATCGTAGGCGACGATCTGGTTGCTTCCTAGGAGAGTGATCCATATCCTTCCGTAGGTATCGTTCGTCATGTATTGAGGGTTGCCGCCGGGAAATGTGTGCTCTATGGTCGTGTATCCCTTAGTAGCATCATAGTAGGCGAGGCTGTTATTTTCGAGGAACCAAACCCTGTTACGTTTCTGATCGTAGAAAATGTCGGACGGAATCGCGTTCGTGAGGTTAACAACTGGATGCGGCTTTGCGCCAATTGTGAAGTTTACTATCTGTGCTTGGGGAGGCTCAACGACATTATTTGCAATATTGCCTTCCTTTATCGTGACAATCCAGATACTCTTGTTGCTGGCTGGATAGAGGACAAACGGCGTAAAGTCGGACGAATTCTGCGAAATACGAAACGTAGTCACGTAAGGATTGGTTGATGAGGATCCAAGTATGACATTGGACGCCATGGAGCCAGCGGCTCTTGTCATGAAGACTCCAACGAATTGAAAGGAGATTGCTAGAAGGATGATTGAGATCGTCGCCGTTCCTACGCCGCTCGTCGGAGATCCCTCTATCCGACGTTCAACAATCCGTTCTGCATGAATGTATGGGCAGTACAGAAAGAGATGCAGAACACTCTGAACTGGCCGATCTTAGATGCTAAGAATGGGGGCACTGAAAGGGTCTGTCCGCCCTGAATCTCTGTCCCCCGTATTGCATAGTTGTCTATTGCAAAACCGTGTGTTTGAGTATCACCGTTGATGATCGTAACCTTGACGATGTCGCACCGATGCACGCTCATGATCGGCCATTGTCCTTGATGATCCTTGCTGTCGTTGAACCCGTTGATGCTGGCCAAGATAGAGAAATTGCGGGTTGTGCCGGCTATTCCTTCGCAAGGTGAACCGGGAAGACCAACGGCGAACGTCATGATCCCGCCTCCCAGAGCCGCAGCTACTACGATGACGATAACTGCAAGCATCTTGTTCTTCAGCACTAGTCTGCCTCGTACCTCGTAAAGGAGAACCAAAGGCTCCTGGAGGAAAACTCGCTAATAGGGTCTTCGCCCATATCATGATCTAGATCAATATTGTTTCGTCTAAGACTCTCGCGCGCTGGAATTCCTGGTCGAAGATATCTCTCACCCTCGCCAGCCGTTATCTTTGGCCAGACGCACTTATATGATAAACTGAGCTAGGCGATCATCGATCGTTGCCCCACTCAAGATATATTTGCATAATAATAATAGGAGTTTGTCTTACAGCGGGGGTACCAGAGTCAGGTCAAACGCTGACCACATGGGCGGGTCGCGCCTCTAGCATGCGCGCGCTACACTCAAGACCCAAATGAAGAGAGGTGTCGCATGTTTGATGCCTCTGGGAGCGCGGGTGTGTTATCCCGTGGCGTAGGCCTTCGTGGGTTCGAATCCCACCCCCCGCACCACCTTCGCACGCGGAAATTACTAGTTCAAACCGACCGGTCTACGGACAATTCGCCACTTCATTAGAGATAGAACTCGCTCGGGCGAACGAATTCAAAATCTAAATCAACTTGTGGCAAGGGACTGTTCACGGCGGAATGGTAGTAGGCAGAGAAAATTAGCATTGCAGGATGAGACTAGGGGCTTCCGAGAGGGGGAGCGGATTGCAAAGATCTCGGTCTGGACTCTCTTGGCTCTAGGTATCATTGAGATAGTCTTCAGCCTAATCAGTAGTAGCATCTCGCTTCTCGCCGACGGAATAGACTCTGTATCCGACGCGGTAGTGAGCTTCTTCGTGTGGACTGGCCTACGCATCATCCGTCGGAGGCCGAGTCGGAGGTTCCAGTTCGGCTACTATAAGGTCGAGAGTTTCACTGCTCTAATCACGGCCATCATACTCGTGGGAGTCTCTGCCTACATTTTCCTCCGATCCTACAGAGCACTGCTCGACCCCGCACCTATTCGGCTGCCCATACCTGCGCTCATCGTCCTCTTGGCTGCGGGTCTGGGGTCTCTCTATCGTGCACTCCAAATGCGCCGAATAGCCAACAGGTACAACATTCTATCCCTCAAGGTCGACGCGAGAAATTCTATCAAGGACTCGACTTCGTCCTTCGTAGCTTTTGCCAGCGTCCTCCTCTCGACGTTCGGAATACATCACGCAGACGCGATCGGAGGAATGTTGATAGCCGTTTACATCCTCACGGTCGCCTATGTCGCCTTGCGAGAATCCAGCCTTGTACTCCTCGACGAGTTCCATGAGCCAGATCTCTCTCGCGAAATAGAACATCTCATAAGAGCTCACCCGGATGTGAGGGGAATCAGGGACCTGAGACTTCGCCGAGCTGGACCCTTCGTAGTAGGAATACTAGAGGTAGAGGTTGAAGGGAACATGACACTGAATGAAGCCCACGAGGTCGCCACTGAGCTGGAAACCTCGGTCCGGGCGAGAATCACGGGACTACGAAGGCTAGTCGTTACTCCCGTCCCTGTAGTCGACCCTCACAAACACCCTCACGAACACTATGCGCCCTGAGACTTGCGGGCGGGCTAGAATAGAACGTGTCTGGCCTCATCGATCAGATTCGCCTGGGAATATTTGTTAGCATTCTCTCCAATATTTGTAAGTCGCTCGGATGTCACTAGCTGGCCAGAGCGGAGGGTTGATCCAAATTGGGGCGTAGAGAAATTGTGAGAGATGGCTACAACAAAATTGCGTCCAAATACGCTGCTAGGCGGACTGTCACCTCAGAAGATATTCAGCTATTGAACCTACTCGTAGCGCGTTTGCCTTTGCGAGCCAAAGTGTTGGACGCAGGCTGTGGCTCAGGATATCCTGTTTCCCAGTTTCTCTCCCAGTATTTCCAAATCACTGGCGTCGACTTTGCCGAAGAGCAGATTCGACTAGCGAAAACAAATTTGCCGGAATCAACGTTTGTCAGCGGCGACCTTACAAAGATGCCCTTCAAAGAGGATGTTTTTGATGCACTCGTCTCATACTATGCGATCATCCACGTGCCCCGCCAGCAACATTCGACGCTGCTAATCGACTTTCACCGGATTCTAAAGACGGGCGGGCTAGCCTTACTATGCTTGGGGACCGGCGATCTTCCGGAAGATACCGCGGATTATCTCGGTACCGAGATGCTCTGGAGTCATTATGACAAGGAGACAAATCTGAGGATGATGAAACAGAGTGGATTCAGCCTGCTATGGTCGAAGGTTGTAGAGGATCCAATCGACGCTCACGCGGCTCATCTCTTCGTGTTGGGACAGAAGGTGTAGAGAACTGAACGATTCTCGGACTCGAGCAGGGTTTCGGTTTGCAAGCTTCTACCTCTACCGAAAACATTGTCGCCTAAGTGGATCGAGTCTTCCTGTGAAAAGGCTCAAGGTTTCAGATCCTTCACAGTTGTAAATCCGAGTCTCCTCGAGTAAATCGCCGCGGTAGCCACGGATACAGCGGTTAGTGCTGATGCAGACACGAGTGTTGAAAGCTCCAAGTCCGCGACCGATACGCTAGGGTCAGGTACAAGGAAGAAGATCGAGATGGCCCATGCAACCGGGATTGCGATCAGCATAGAGATCGCGAGGACTCCCCATGATTCCCATAGCAATAGTCCGAGTCTGTACCAGACATTTGCACCTAACACCTTCAAGACGACGTAGTCGTTGAACCTTCGAGAGAAATTCGTTGCCAAGTAGCTCAGCAATATCCCACAGGTTAGACCCAATGCTAGGATCGGAACTAGGAAGATGTGGGACCATGTACTGTTCAGGAATGCCAAGTTTGAGCTCAGAATTGCATCTTGGGACCTAACTACCAGTCCGAATGAGTTTGCCAGTTGCGACACTGCGGACAAGACTGTTGGGTCGTTATTCGTCTTCAACAGCAGAATGTTGTACCCGTTTACTCCAAGATTCCTTTGAAGCGCTTTGACCGGCGCATACAGAACCCGTCCAGCATTCAGAGGATCCACTAGGGCGCTCTTGACGTCATACCGATAGCCGAAGGCGCTTACCTGAGAGAGGTTGAAGGGCATCTGGACAATATTCCCCACAAGCGAGTCGCCGGCGATCATAGTATACTGTGCATCGCTGCTCTGCAGAAATCCGTCAGAAGTGTACCAGTCACCAATTGCACTGGTTGCATTGATTCCTACGATGAGCGCATTGGTTGAGCCGGTCTCCGCTTCAGGGATGATCTGTGTGTTGATGTTTTCTCCAGTGTCTTGGTTGCTGGCAAGATGTGCTTTGACGTAGCCCGTTATAGGGGTCATCGTAATGAGTCGTGTGTCGACCGTCTCGACGCCAGGAATCGTGCTAAAAGCGGACGCGTTTTGAAGGGAGATGAGGTATGATTCGTTCACGTAGTTTATCGATGGAAGACGAGTTAATCGGGAAAATGACGTTGCGAGGCTAACGTATTGGTTGTAGACGTTGGCGTTCGCCACGATTAGGACATGTGGAGGCATAGCCCGGACCACATAGCTCGCTGATGTATCTGCTGAGACCAGCGCTCCGGATAGGACGATCATGCTTAGGCAGATACATACGCCCATGCTGAGCAGAGTTTTGTTGAACCCGCTGTCCCGCGAAACATTACTCGTCGCCAAGTTGAAGGCGGAGCCGAGCCACCTAATTCTGAGGGGTTTTCCGAGACTCTTCAGATCTAAATTGGCGAGTTGTTTTGAAATCGCATTAACGCTGGAGGACCCGACAATTCTTCTTACTCGAAAACTAGCGACAAAGTAGGCGAGCAAGAAGGAGATCATCGGAACCACAATCAGAATAGTTGCACCCGCATCGGCAATTGGCCCTACTTGTTTGTATAGTGAAATTGATGGCCAGGACCAGAAGGCATAGACTAGGAGCGCAGAGAGCGCCCCTACCAGACAGCTGGAAAGTATCACGAGAAGAGCCTCGAATGTTATGTATGAGAGAAGACGTCTAGGGAGAGCGCCGGCAGCTTTGATCACGCCAATGTCCCTCATCCGCTGGTTGATCATCGATGATACCAAGTAGGAAGTGGATAGCAATCCTACGATACCAATGAGACCCAGAGCGAGGACCAAGTAAGCGAAGATCAGCCAAGAGATGCCGAAAGTCGATCTCATCGACGAATCAACCCCAAGTCTTGTGGCTAGGTCTTGACCGAGGAGAAGCAGGAGTGTAGTCGCTGCGATAGTGAGAGTCAAACCTAGGAATGCGAGGTAGGAATGAAAACCTCGCCGTTGCAGGCTCTTAGTTGCGAACCCTAGCGGGCCTATCAACGCTTCCCAAACTTCCATTCTCGAGACGAAAGATCACATCTGCCATCTCGACTATTCGATCATCATGAGTCGTGACCACGAGAGTCTTCCTCTTCTCTCCCTTCAGTCTAGCGAGAAGTTTGACGATTTCTAGCCCAGTCTTTTGGTCAAGGTTTCCCGTAGGCTCGTCAGCGAGAATTAGAGGCGGATCATTGGCGATTGCACGTGCAATCGCAACGCGCTGCTGCTCTCCCCCGCTAAGCTGAGCGGGAAGGTGCTTTGCTCTCTCGGTTAGCCCGACCATGCTGATGAGCTCCGCGGTCAATTTCTCATTCCTTCCGCTATCACTCCATCCAGCCAATTCCATCATCAATTCCACGTTCTCTTCAGCGGTCAGAGTCGAGACGAGATTGTAGGATTGAAAGATGAATCCTATGTTTGCGGATCTGAATGCCGAGAGAGAATGCTCATTCGACCCGTTCAAATCAAGCCCTAGGACCCTGGCTTCTCCCCGAGAAGGTTTCTCTAGTCCCGCGATGATGTTGAGAACGGTTGTCTTGCCGGCTCCGGACGGTCCGACGATCGCGGCGACCTCTCCTTCCTTAATGTTGAGCGTTATTGATGAGAGAGCCTTGAGAGGGTTACCATTTACCAGGTACTCCTTGGAGACATCCACGAAATCAACTGCGAGCCCTGGGGCCCTAACCTCGATCCCTTCCTCTTGGGAGGCCATTGGGGTTCTTCAGATCTACTGTATCGATGGAGCTTATACTTACCGACAGGATAGATGTGGGATGAATGGCAAGTTTGGCTAGTACGAGTCTAACATGAGAAGTTCTGGGTAGCGTTCTGGTCGGATGAGCTGAATGTGCTCGGTCTCGCTGTGCAGGTGTAGACTGAAACGGACCCCGCTGTGACGTTTGTCCATTGGATTGTGACAGTGTAGCCTCCACTTGAGAGGATTGGGAGGTATACTTGGTAGGACTTGTCCTGAAAGACGCCGGCGCTCAGATTCCCTGTTAGTGCGCTATTGAAGACCAGGCGGTTCGGTATCCCGTTGTATTGGGTGGCGTATGGCTGCCGAAGGGTGACTGTCCCGGTCACATCGGTGACGTCAGGCCCTATTAGGATTGTGCTGGTAACAAGTCCTCCGACAATGAGACCGATCAGCGCGACTATGATGATTGCAATAATGTACTTTCTATGACTGTGGGGCTGGCTCGCAGTTGGCATTCCATAGCCTTGTTGAGGATAAGAATAGTTTGGAGCGTATGTTCCAGTCTGCATGGATGCACCGGTGCCAGTCGGCTTGAGACTCGTACCGCACGCCGGGCAATAGGCTGTTGTTGACTGGATTCCTTTTCCGCACACTGGACAGTTGGGCATAGGGCGAGTTCGGCTTTTGATTATTTCAGGTTATTCCTAGATGAGTCTCGTTGCGCTTGCAAAAATTCTGTATGATCATAATCTCGTGTACCATAGATAGCAAATAGCCCCGAGCAATGCAAACGCCAGCGAGGGTCCAACGAGGACTGAAATCGGATACAATGTAGACCCTTGGCTCTGGAGCGCTCTGAATGCCTGCATGGCCCAGGTCATGGGATTCGTCTGCACAATCGGTTGAACTATTGCTGGGAAGAGGCTGACATCATAGAATATCGTACTCAGGAACGAGAGGTAGAGCTGTATCGCGCTTCTTACAGTCGCGAACACTTCAATGGTAGAGGCGAAAGCTGACACGGCTATTGAAAGTCCCACTATGCCCAGAGAAAACACTGCGACAATCACAAAAGCCTCGACAAGTCGAGGGCTAAACAAGATACCGTAGAGATACGATATGACGAGGGTGCCAGGAAACGTTGCGATGACGCTACGCGCTACTCCACCAATGATCCTTGACAAGGCGAATACTTTGCGAGGGATGGGAAGTGTCAAGAGATATGACGCGAGATCTTTGATGTACTTCTCCCGCCAAATGTCCCGCCCTGATTGAAAAGCAGCAACCATGGCGGTTATGAGGTTGGAGCCTGGAGCGATCCTAAGAAAGTAGCTGGAACCGATCAGATTTCCGAACGTCGCAGCCGTGACAAACAGGTCTATGCAGAAATTCGCGAACATTATTCCGATCAAGAACGTGTCGGAGAACAGTATCTTGACATCCCTCTCGATCACCCGCGGGATTAGGTGGACCGAGCTCACGCGTAGACTCCTCCCTCCAGACGGCGAAAGTAGAACGTCGCTCCAAGGCCTAGGAAAATTGCCACGAACGCAAATAGACCTGCCAGACCTGTAAGGTCTAGGCTGAACCCGGACAAGGCTGCCCTGGTGCTGTCTGCAGCAAACGTGACGGGCGAAAATGGCGCGAGAGCCGCGACGTAGCTTGGCATGAAAGCCAACGGATAGAGTGCAGTGCTGGCTCTGGACACTGCTAACTCCAATAACGCCAGCACGACGTCGAACCTGTTGGCGCTGCGAACGCTTACGGCTACAGTTATCGAAAGTCCTGTAACGCCAAACGCGAGAAGGAACAGATCGAGAACCGCCGCTACGAGAGATAGCGGATTCGAAAAGTTCTCCAACACAGCGACTATGGCAAACATTGGAATGGTGTATATCATCGCGCGGACTGCCCCACCGAGGGCGCGGCCTATGATGAACTCGCGTCTAGGGATTGGCAGGGTCAAGAGATAGTCGAGCAGTCCTTCTTCGGCCTCTTCAAAAATGTCGTACCCGATAATGAAAGAGATCGACGCTACTACTGAGACGACGCTTCCCACCGCGTAGTAAGGAAAGAATCCGGGGAACTTTACGACTAGGCCGCTGATCAAGTATGCAAAGACGAACAGTTGGATGATGAAGGCTAGTGCTCTTGAGATTATGATCCACGGGGTCCGAAACAGTGTCGCTATGTCTCTCCGGGCCATCTGAAGGACAAGCCGGGAGGTCTTTTGACCCGACAGGTCACTCGAGTCTGTGACCTGTGTAGTTGAGGAAGACATCCTCCAATGTGACCTCCTTCAGATGAACACTGTCTATCTTGACTCCACGGTTTGTAAGCGTCTCCACAATCTTCGGGAGTAGTAGCCTACCACCGCTCAAGTAGACAGTGACCTTGTTGCTCTCTTGAGTCACATCCTGTACCTCGCTAAACTGCGTGAGCAGATCGGTTGGACACTCCTGCCCATCGCCCAGCGTCAGTTCTAGGACCTCGCCACCTTTCGTCTTGCTCTTCAACTGCTCAGGCGTATCGATCGCCACGAGTCTGCCAAGATTTACGATCGCTACTCTGTCCGATAGCCTCTCAGCCTCATCCATCATGTTCGTCGCAACAATTACAGTGGACCCCTCGTCTCTAAGCTCCCGAATCATCTTCCACATCAGCAACCGACTGGGTACGTCGAGGAAGGCAGTCGGCTCATCAAACACCGCAATCTTTGGTCGCTGAGCTAGGACTTTGCAATCTTCAACCTTCTTTCTCATTCCACCGCTCATCAGCCAGGTTCTCTTGTTCCTCGCCTCCCAGAGGTCGACCGCACGCAAGACCTTTTCGACGCGACCCTCACGCTCAGCCTTGTCGAGATTCGTCGTCATCTTCAGATGCCAGTTGAGGACGTCAAACGCTCCGAGTATTCCGTCTACGCGGGGATCCTGGAACGCGATTCCAATGATCTTTCGCACATCATTCGGGTGCTGAACAACATCCAATCCGTTCACAGAGATGTTGCCGCTAGTCGGGCGATAGACTGTGCCCATCATCAGCATTAGGGTCGTCTTGCCCGCCCCATTCGGACCAAGGAGTCCAAGAATTTCTTTATCCTCAATGGTCATCGAAAATTCTTTGACGGCGTCAAGTGTGCCAAATCTCTTGCCAGCCTTATCGAAGCCAATCAAAACAATTTTTTCACCGTGGAAAGATGAGTTTCTCTTGATGTTTGGTAGCACTGTTTGAAATCTCGATATTTCAACGATTGCCAGAACTAGACGAATACATAACACGGTTTAGCCGAGCTGGCGTTTCAAATCTGAATTGGGAGGTTTCATCGGCCAAATTGCGCTGAACACATTCAGGTCGACGATATCACGCGTTCGCGACATCATAGTAGAGTCGACGGTTCGTCTTTCCCTTGTTCTCTAGCTTCAGAAGCTCAATCCGTCCGATCTCGTTCAAGTGGGCTACGTGGAGGCCACCATCAGCTTGCCGATCTATTCCGGCGATTTCGACGACGCGTAGTTGCGCCTCGACTGGTGGGGCAGCTTCGGCCAATTTCACCATTTCCGGAAACTTCAGAGCCTCGCTTCTCTCCAGGAAATAGGATTTGACTGGGGCGTCATTAGCAATCAGCCTGTTCGCTTCTTTCACGAAGCCTTCAATCTGCGTCCGGTCGAATACTTCGAGGCTGAAGTCCATCCGAGATTTCTCAACATCAATCTGGTTACCGGTAATCAGACATTTAGCGCCAGAGTAGAAGAGAGCACTTAACAAGTGGCCTGCCGTGTGCATTCGCATTAATCGGTGCCGTCTGTCCCAGTCTATTCTACCTGTGACCGTTTGTCCGACAGTAAAGCCAGCAGAAGATTCCAAGATATGGAGAATCTCGTCCCCGTCCTTCGTAGTCTCTTTAACTTTCGTCCCATCTATGACGCCTGTATCGCAAGAAACGCCTCCACCCCTTGGGTAGAACAGGGTCTGGTCAAGTTCGGCGCGGGTCCCATAGGAGCTGACTATCTTCGCAGTGAAGTCTTGTGAGTAGGGTTGTTCCCAGTAGAGCTTCTTCGTCAAGCGAGGGTCACTCGTGAGTTTAGAGGATCGAAATATTGCGAGTTCAGCATTCATGTTGAGAATGAGTTTACATGACGGGATTCTTTGTTAAGATTGGAGTCTTCGTTTTCTTCGCTTCCTCGAAGGCTTGCTGCGCCTCTCTCACACTCGCCCCGTTGTGAACTATTTCTCGAACGGCAGTGATCATTGCAACTGGGTGCTCTGACTGCCAAATATTCCGTCCCATGTCTACGCCGATGGCCCCCTCCGCGATTGCGTCGTGGGCAAGTTCGAACGCGTCGAGTTCTGTCTCTAACTTCGGTCCTCCAGCAACGACAAGGGGGACAGGACAGCCTTTGACAACCTTTCCAAAATCTTCGCAGAAGTAGGTCTTGACAAAATGAGCTCCCATCTCGGCGGCAATTCGACAAGCCAGCCCCAGATACCTCGCATCCCTCTTCTCCAATTCCTTTCCAACAGCTGTAACCGCCAGCACTGGAATCCCATAGTCCTCTCCGAGGTTCACTAGATGACCAAGACTTTTCAGAGTCTGATGCTCATGCTGGGTCCCGACGAAGATCGATAGGGCGACCGCTGATACGTTCAGCCGAATCGCGTCTTTGAAGGAGGTGGTGGTCGCTTCGTTCGTCAGTGACTCCCCAACTACACTGGCGCCTCCAGAGACCCTCAAGACGATTGGGACGTTGGTCTTGGGGTCGACCGATGTGCGAAGAACTCCTCGAGTACACATTATGGCATCAGAGTAGGGTAGCAATGGCTCGATGGTCACTCGAGGCTCCTCCAGCCTGTGGGTCGGACCCATGAAGTAGCCATGGTCTACAGCTAACATCACTGCGTGACCGGTCGAAGGCTTGATGATTCGTGACAGGCGATTCTTCATTCCCCAATCCATTGTGAAAACCTAGCTAGGAGAAGGAACAACGAAATATTATGGTTTCTTCTCGGAGTTACAACACTCCTATATTGTTTAACACTCTGGGCTCCAATGCACTCATTGCCAGTGTCCGAGGACGCCTGACCAGATGATCAGAGTGGGATGGCCGTACTTTGAAGGGTGGCCGTTTCAGGAGCGCTGGGTCCAGATCGACGGTCTCGGAATTCATTATGTGGACGAGGGTTATGGCAGCCGGCCCATACTGATGATCCACGGCAATCCCGCCTGGTCCTACATGTGGAGAAATCTCATACCTACAATATCATCCGGTCATCGTGCGATCGCTATGGATCTGATGGGGTTCGGTAAGTCTGACAAGCCAAATCCTTTGCTGCACGACTTTCCTCATCATTCCAGAATAGTCACGGGATTCATTCAGTCCCTAGGGCTTAGAAACATAGTCCTAGTCGTTCACGATTGGGGAGCTCCATTCGCATTACAGTATGCTGTCCGTAACCCGCAGAACATTGCTGGACTCGTCGTTCTCAACACGTTTCTTACAACAGATTTTCGCTTGCCACCTTCTGTTGCCGCGAAAATTACTCCCTCCATAATCAAGGATTCCGCGATGCATCCGGAAAAAATATCCGAGGAGACTATGAAGGCCTACTGGGCGCCTTTTCCTGATGACGATTCAAAGCAAGCTTATCAGGCGTTTGCAAGAATGTTTCCTGATTCAAATTATCATCCCAGCTTCAAACCGCTGAAGGAGGTCGAGCAGGGTCTCACTAATCTTAAGGTCCCAACGACCATAATTTGGGGCACAGGAAGGTCGGGGACGACCTATGCCGAACGAATCTCGAAGATGATTCCGGAATCGAAGCTCGAGACGGTGAACGCCGGGCATTTCGTTCCAGAGGATTCACCGCAAGAAGTCGAGAAGCTCGTTCAGAATTTTCTTGAAAGTCATAGTCTGTAGACCCTGCTGAATTCATTACCCCACTTCTTCGCCTCTCTCGTCTCATTCTGAGGGGAATGAATTAATAGCCAGTAGCCCGAACCAGAGAAATCGCTGAGACGTCATGAAATCTGAGGTTCTTCCGATCGAAGGAATCGACTATGTGGAAATCTACGTTGGAAACGCCAAGCAAGCGAGCTATTTCTACCAGAACGGCTTCGGATTCACACCTATAGCGTTCGCAGGACCCGAGACAGGGGTCAAGGACAAGACCTCCTACCTAATGCAGCAAGGAGACATTCGACTCCTTCTGACTACAGGCCTCAACCCTGACCATCCCATCTCAAGGTTCGTTCTCACACACGGAGACGGCGTCGCCGACATCGCGCTCCGTGTAAAAGACACGGAATGGACCTACAAAGAAGCAATCAAGAGAGGAGCCAAGGGAATAAGAGCTCCCACCGACCTAAAGGACGACAACGGTGTTCTCAGGGGCTCGGCAATCGCGGCCTATGGTGATACAGTTCACACTTTCATCGAACGGGACCACTACAAAGGCGTCTTTGCTCCGGGGTTTGTCCCGATCAAAGGAAACGCCGAGCCAGTTGGGCTCCAACGGGTCGACCACGTCGTGGCAAATGTCGAAGAGGGAAAGATGGACTATTGGGTCGAATTCTACGGCAAAGTCTTCGGCTTCTCACAACTCATCAGCTTCGACGATAAGGACATTAGCACAGAGTACTCAGCTCTCCGTTCCAAAGTAATGCGGAACCCGTCCGGAACAGTCAAGTTTCCGATAAACGAGCCCGCGAAGGGAAAGAGAAAGTCGCAGATCCAAGAATATCTCGACTATTTCAAAGGCGCTGGTGTCCAGCATCTCGCGATATCAACCGACAACCTTATCGCGACAGTCTCGCGCCTCCAACAGAGAGGCATCGAATTCCTAAACACGCCCGACTCATACTACGCGGAACTGCCTAAGCGAGTCGGAGGAATCTCCGAGCGCATAGACGATCTAAAGAAACTCCGCATCCTCGTCGACAAGGATGAGAAGGGATACATGCTCCAGATCTTCACCAAACCTCTCCAAGACAGACCCACGCTCTTCTTCGAACTAATACAGCGGAGAGGCAGCGAGTCCTTTGGAAAGGGCAACTTCAAAGCCCTCTTCGAATCGATAGAACAGGAACAGGCAAAGCGCGGCAATCTCTAACAACGCATGAAGCTGGTCACCTACAGCGAGCACAAGACCCCACTGAGGACCCGGCCAGCACTCCTCTGGGGAGAATGGATTCTAGACATCCGCGACCTAACACGAGTATCCGCTCCTCTCGGCATTCGTATCCCACGCGCAATACAGACATTGTCCAAAAACGCCTCTTCAACTCTCGACGTACTCGCGAAGGGTCCGAAAGTCCTTGAAGATCTTCAGAAACTATCTTGGCGGATTTTCAACCGAATCGACCCGGAAAAAATCCCCCGAACGATGGAGAAGCTGAGCGAAGTTAGACTTCGGCCCCCCATATCCCGTCCTCCAATTATCCGGGACTTTTACGCTTTCGAGGATCATGTAAAAGCGGCAAGAGCTCGAAGGGGCCTTCAGATGCCAGAAGAATGGTATGAGTTCCCGGCATTCTACTATTCGAATCCCACGATGCTATACGGTCAAGACGACCAGGTCCCATACCCTTCGTACACTAAAACGCTCGATTATGAGCTCGAGGTCGCCTGTATAATCGGAAAAAATGGTACGAATATTCGAGAAGAAGAGGCAGAAAGCCACATCGCCGGATATACAATAATGAACGATTGGAGTGCACGGGACATACAACAACCAGAAATGAAGATTGGGCTAGGCCCGGCAAAGGCGAAAGACTTCGCAACCTCATTTGGACCCTGGCTCGTCACTCCGGATGAATTGCAAGACAAGAAGATTGGGCCCGGAAAATTCGACCTGCGCATGAAAGGAACGATCAACGGGAAACAGCTATCGGACGGGAACATGAATAAGATGCATTGGACCTTTCCTCAAATGATCGCTCGAGCCTCACAATCGGTGGAGTTGAGGGTTGGAGAGATTTTCGGGTCGGGCACGGTAGGAACTGGTTCTCTGTTGGAGCTTGGACAGGAAGTTCATCCGTGGCTGAACCCGGGAGACCGCGTGGATCTGGAAGTCGAGCGGTTAGGGGTCTTGAGGAACAGAATTATAGAGACCGCAAAGTCGTAGCGCTAGGCGAACTTGCCAAGTTATCAGCGACTGGGAAAACTTCCTCAGAAGCGACACACCCAGTTTAGGAAACCCGATGGATCGCTGTACCATGAAGAGATCTTCGGGACAGAAGCATTCTCCGGGGTCTACTCGACCCTCTATCACGAATATGCCCCGACCCGGGTCTCACACATCAAGAAACTCAGAGATCTCGGTATATCTGAATGGCAACCAAGTGAACACCGTCACCACCACATTCGCACGAAGAACATTGAAACCGCGAAAGATGTGGTTGAAGGCCGACAGGCCCTCTTCTACAATAATGACGTGTTCATCTCGTCGGCCCGTCCAACCCAATCTATGGAGTCGTTCTTTCGAAACGCGCAAGGCGACGAGCTCTACTTTGTCCACGAAGGGAAGGGAACCCTAGAATCCGTATTCGGCCTCCTTCCGTTTCACGAGGGCGACTTCATCGTAGTTCCGCGGGGAACAACCTACCGGATAACGCTCGACTCAAAGGAGAGTAGGTTCTTGGTAACTGAGTCAGCCGGTCCAATTGAGATACCGCGACGATACCGGAATGATTACGGACAGTTGGTGGAGTTGGCGCCCTATTCGGACCGCGACTTTCGAGAACCCGAGGAACTGACCATTCACAATGAAAAGGGAGAATTCGAGGTGCGCATGAAAGTTGACAACGCCCTGATGTCGTACACCTTCGACTTTCATCCTCTTGATGTAGTAGGGTGGGACGGCTACCTATACCCGTGGATCTTCAACGTCAATGATTTCGAACCCCTCACTGGCAGGGTCCATCAGCCACCACCGATACATCAAACGTTTGAAGCTCCGGGCTTCGACGTCCTATCCTTCGTCCCGCGAAAACTGGACTATCACCCACTAGCCATACCCGTCCCCTACAATCACAGCAACATCGACAGCGACGAGATACTCTACTATGTTAGTGGCGATTTCGGAAGCCGTCGAGGGATCGAGATAGGCTCGTATACGCTGCACAGGAGAGGAATCCATCACGGGCCCCAACCGGGGGCGATAGAGGCAAGCTTAGGGAAAGACTCTACGAACGAACTTGCGATAATGATTGAGACAAAGAAGCCTCTCAGAGTCACCAGTAATGCGGAGAGGTTGGACGATCCGAATTATCCATTCAGCTGGACTGGGCCTGTAAAGATAGGCGCAACCGTACCATAAGAGAACGCTTGTCCGCCATCGAGACTGGTCCGGCGCCAGGCGAGTACAGCTACCTGCCCATCGAGCGAGTATATTTCGGGCCAGGAACGATAACCAAGCTTCGATGCGAACTCGACAAACTAGGCTCGAAGAGACCCTTCCTGGTAACAGGACAGAGTATCGGGAAAAAAACAGACCTGATTGCGCGAATAGAGCATGCCGCGGGAACGAAGCTCGCTGGCGTGTTCTCGGAGATCAAGCAGCACGCCCCGATGAGTGGAATCAGGCGGGCAGCGACTGCTGTTAGAGAGGCCAAGGCGGATAGCCTAGTCAGCCTAGGCGGAGGCAGCCCGATCGACTCGACCAAGATCATTGTCAAAGAATTATCCGAAGATTTTCAGCGTCCCTCAATTCCACACATCGCCGTCCCCACGACTCTTTCCGCTGCCGAATTCTCCCACATCGCTGGAATGACCGACGAGAAACTGAATCGGAAAACAGGGTTCCGAGACCTGCGCATGGTTCCGCGGCTGACCTTTCTCGACCCTGACCTGACCATTCCTACACCAGGCTGGCTGTGGGCTTCGAGCGGGATCAGAAGTCTAGATCATGCCGTAGAGGCTGTGTACTCGCCAAACCATCAATCGTACGTTGACACACTCGCGCTCAAAGCCATTCATCTACTCTTTCAAAACTTGAAAAACTCGACTGAGAATCCTGCAGACCTCACGTCAAGATTGAATTGCCAGCTGGCTGCTTGGATGTCTTTTGCCGGAGTTGTCAGCGTGGGAACTGGATTGAGCCACTCAATAGGACGGGTGATTGGAGCAACTTGGAATATCCCTCACGGTATTACATCATGCCTTACGCTTTCAGAGGTGATGCGGATGGAAGCTGAGCGAACCCCGGAGAGGCTGGCGCTCATAGCAAGCGCTGAAGGTAAGAACACGGAAGGGGTTCCTGTGGACAAAGTAGCGCTGGAAGCTGCCGATGGGGTCGCTGACCTGGTCCGTGAACTGGGCCTGTCGAAGAGACTAAGAGACTATGGGATTACAAAGGATGATTTGCCAAAAATTGCCCGCGACGTTGGCGGTCGTGAATCGGCCGACGCTCTAGAGATTCTGGAGAGAATCTGGTGAGGAAACATTTGAAGCCTCTGTCGATTGGCAATCGAAGGCCACTTTCAGAACGAGACTGTCTGAGACCCCTCAACGATGACACGAATCACTGAACGCCTCTTCTACCGAATCGCCAAACGGTGGATTGCCGGCTACACCCTACAAGATGCCATGGAGGCAGCTCGCAATGCAAATCAGAGAAAGATCCATGCTATCCTCAACCGTTTAGGGGAACATACTCCAGACCGGAAGCTGATACAGCAATACGTGGACGAATATCTGAAGCTTCTGGGGACGATCCAGAGCGAGAACCTTCAAGCCACCATATCTGTCAAACCTTCGCAGGTCGGGCTTGCGGCTGAGATTACGCTCTACAGAGACAACCTTCTCAAGATAATAGCGAGGGCCGAGGAGGAAGGACGTTTCGTCTGGATAGATATGGAAAACTCTCCTTACACTGAATCAACCGTGGAGGTCTACCGCGAACTGCTAGGCGCTCACAAGGATCTTGGTCTGTGCCTTCAAGCAAACATGAAGCGCACAGAAAATGATCTCAAGGACCTCGTGCCACGAGGGGGAAAAATACGGCTCGTGAAAGGCGCGTACCCTGAGAATGGAGAGGTCGCCTTCAAACGTCGAAGCGAGGTCAACGCGAACTATCTTCGATTAATGCACATGCTGTTCGAACATGGTGGATTCTTTGCGATCGGCACCCACGATGAGAAAATGATTACTGAAGCGAGGAATCTCAGCGGGGACTACAAGGCTGATTTCGAGTTCCAACTCTTGAAAGGGATTAGAGACGATCTCAAATCGAATCTGCTCGCCGATGGTTTCAGAGTGAGTGAGTACATTCCGTATGGCCCTGAATGGTACAATTACAGCAAGAGGAGGATGAGGGAGAGGAAGAGAAACATTCTGCTCCTCATAAGATCCATAACGGGCTAACCTAACGGACGCTACAGAAATCTCAGATAGGGCTTATCTACGAATTCAGCAGCCCTCCAAGAGAATCTGAGAAATGAGTATCCCGGGGAAGCCTGCCGCCAAAGGCCGGTCTAGACTAGATCAAGTTGACAAGAGGCTGTTGAGCGACATTCTCGCAATTCTAGTAATTCTGCTCTTCACCATCGCGGCGTTCTGGCGTTATCCGGTCCCAGGGGTTCTCCTCGCAGGCAGTCTAGCTATCACTGTTTTTGTTGCCGCCGACGTTGTACTGTTTCGCAGGGAATAGACTTCCTCTCGTAACATTGGATTGGGCGCGCCTTCGGCGAATGCGCCTTTCTCTCCTCTTTCTCTTCTCCTGCCGGAGAATCCTGCTTCGTAACCCAGTCATGAGCTTTCTGACCTCTCCTGCATAGCTTCCCTTGGGACCTTTGATGTGGCGTCCAGCGAAGACAGCAAGGAGGAGGCTGGTCCAGGCAATGACGACTAAGTAGATCGGGCCTGAGCTACTCGATCCAAGTGAGGGTATTGCCAGCAGGAGGTCAGCGAAGCCGAAGGTGGTTCCGATTCCTACGAATTCTTTTCCGGATCGAAGATGCTTCCTGTAGCATAGCAAGCCTCCGATGAATATTGAGACTCCTCCGAACTGGACGAGGAACGATATGATACCAGCTAGCACCGCGAATAGTGTGAGGCCGCCACTGGATAGCTCCGCGAAGAGATTCGCCCAGCCGTTGGTAGCCTGGGATGGATAGAACTGGGGGATTGCTAGCCTAGTGGCGGTAATCATGACGCCGGAGAGCATGGCCAGTACAGTCGAATACCGATTATCGATGTTGACGATGGCCAAGCTTTAGAGTCCTTCGGAATTTTTCGAGATTCCAGCTAAAAGGATAGAGATACCAGGGTGGGCGGCTGATAGAAAAATCGTACTACCTGGCGCGACTAACTCGCAGCTTGAACAGCTGAACCTTCTCAGCATCTAGGATGCCATCGATATTCCTCTCAAGACCGTCAAAGTCTATCACTTCGTAAGCCCTGACCAAGGCCAGTTTTGCTCGTGCCCGTTTCATGATGGATAAGCAGATTTCCTCTTCCCCCTTCTGATAATGTACGAATGCGGCCGCCGTCAGGATTACGCTCTGTATCGCATCCCGCTCGACACCCTTCGCTATGTGCCACGCCTGCTCGAGGGCTTCGTGGGATTCCCAGAACCTTTCCTCGTTGAAGAGTTGAATCCCTTCTTCCAACGCCTCCTCCTCGTCAACAGCCTTCGGAGGCGTATCCAGGAGCCTTAGGCTAACTATCCTGAAAGAACTCTCTGTGAGGAGCCTCTTCCGCTCCTCCAGTTCCTTCTCGTTATCGGCGAATATGTTGAATTCGACTGCGTCAGTGCCTACCCGGAAGTGGCTAGCGCTCTCCCGGGAGCCGAGAATCTTCCGGATACCAGCGGAGACCTGTTGAACATCTCTCGGAGTGTATCCCTCCTTGTTAGCTATTCTGAGAAGGTACCTAGCCGATACTGTTCGACCTCAGGCTATGCAAATCCTTTTTCTCTCAGAATTCTGATTCTCAGTAGCTCTTCTCCCGTCAGGGGAGGTAGGTCCGATGCTCTGATGTTCTCTTCTGTCTGTTGTGGGGTCTTCGCGCCAGGTATTACCGTTGACACGTCCTTATGATCAAGCGCGAATCTTAGTGAGGCCTGAGCGAGAGTCCTCGTCTTCGATTCGAGTAGCCTAAGCTGTTGAGCCGCTCTTATCAAGCCCGCCTGATAGTTGCGAGGAAAATTGCTACGGATATCGCCGGATGGGAAGGTTGAGTCGAGGGTGAATTTCCCGGTTAGGAATCCGTTCGAAAGTGGTTCTCGTGCGATGATCGCGACATCTTGCGTTCGGGCTGCTTGGAAAAGCTGATTCTTAGCCTCTTGGCGTAGAACGTTGAATACTACTTGGATGGCTGCTGGTTGTCCATACTTCATTGCGAGGAGTCCTTCTTGCGGATCGTGGATGGAGACGCCGTAGTGCCGGATTCTCCCTGAGTCCTTTAGCTTCTCGAGACTCTCAAAAATCCTTCTGTTTTTCAGTAATTGGACGGGGGGATTGTGAAGTTGGTAGAGGTCGATGTAGTCAGTCTGCATCCTTTCGCAACTTTTTTCAGAAGCGAACGCAAGATAGTCCGGGTTGAAGTTCATGCGCGGAGGATCATGGTAGAAGTCGCCTCCTACTTTTGTGGCGAGCACAACATCTTTCCGGTGTTCTTTCAGGGCGTGGCCCAGGATCTCTTCGCTGTGTCCGTGTCCATAAACGTCGGCCGTATCGAAGAAGTTGCATCCGAGCTCAAAGGCTCTTTCAACCGCTGCGAGCGAGACTTTGTCGTCGGTGGGTCCGTAGCTGTTCCCATAACTGTTTCCTCCTATCGCCCAGGCTCCAAATCCCACCTCGCCGACTTTGAGACCTGTCTTTCCCAGGGTCCGGTATTTCATTGTGGGACTCTATCCAAAAATCGTGCGATTCAAGTAATGAACTAGTAGCTGAATCTCGCCTGATTGAGCTTCACGTGACAAGAAGAAAGAGGAGGAGCGGAGACATGCTCCGCTTCACGTCTTCTACTTGCTTTTCGGGAACCTTTGGATTTGAAGGTGGCGGTGTCTAATCACTAGGACCGCGGCGAGTCCTGCGACTCCCGCGCCTCCTGCAATGATGTAGAGGGTTGGTAGTCCGCCTTGAAGGCCGAAGCTTGGGTCATGAACTAGGGTTGATCCGCTGGGGAAGTAGGGATAGACTAGGTATAGTTTCAGGAATGTTTCAGGTCCGTCCTTTTCCGCCTTGTACGCGGCGACTACTGGTACCGATTGTGGAGTGCCGCTGGCCGGTGTAACAGTAACAGTATTGACGAAGTGGAAGAACCCAATGTTCATGCTTGACGTGACCGGTCCAGAAGCATATCGCACATCTTGTTCCGTGTTGGAAGTCTCAGTGTAAGGATGCTCCATTACTTTAGCACCCTCGTCATTGGCTGCGTCGACAGATGTCGTGCCAGTAGACTGATCCAGATAGAAATGGTTGTAGTCGCTGTGCATGTTCACTTGCAAAGCCAGTTTGTCACTGGCTGATGCGAAGGGCCAGTTGTTCAGCACAAAGTCGATCTTGATCTCAGCGGTGTTGATTGTAACAGATTGTCCATTTACGGTTAGGGTCCTGGTATTGTTGTAAGCTTTAACGACGAGTACTCCGTCTCCGGCGTTGAGTGACTTGGGTGGAGGTGTCTGTTCGACAATCTGCATTGGACCATTCAGGGTGAAGTTGAATGCCATTCCTATCGTACTTCCCGTGCTGTCCTTGATGCTGTAGAAACTACTGGGCCTCCAGGATGCAGAGTCAAAGTCCGCCCGAGCGACGAGCAGAGGACTCTCATAGGTCTCTTCCCCAGTGCTGGTGCTCATAGTGAACTCTATGAGAGACCTGAAGTTCAGCTGGTAGGTTGTTCGTCCAACCTCGTTTGTAGCGTAGAACGTTATGTGCGGGACATTTCCCTCAAACACTCCCGTTAAAGGTCCGCTGTTGAAGGTGACTCTGTTTGACGAGTCGACCGATCCCGTCGGAGCGGCCCCCGCTACAGCGGGGACCGCGAGTACTGAGATTGCGAGTGCAAAGGTTCCGAGCAGCATCGTCATAGTTCTTTTCACTGTTCTCGAATCATCTCCGTTTCTTCAAGCTAGACATATGTTTTAGACGCGATTTAGGCGTTTTTCTTCTAAATGGGGCGAAATTATAGTTTCTACACTAATAGAACCTGTTCTACGGGTCCAAACTGGAATGCTCTGAAATTCTAGAATAGTCCGAGCGATAATGCGAAGATGACTGCGGTGATGTTCAGGTACATCACGGCGAGGCTGATCAGAGTCCGCTCCATCTTAAGACCCTTAGATATTGAGATAGCGCTTGAGAGCAGGCAGACAACCCAGACTTGAACCCCGACCCTGCAGTAGAATCGTGAATGCTGTCGCTGATTGTATCACTGCCGAAAAAGGTTGGACCAGCAGAATCATGCCCGGGACCAGGAGAAGTGGCACCATTGCGAAGGCGGTTCCATTGATCAGGCTGAGTTCCCCTCCACTTCTATGATAGAACAAGTTGCACATGACATCGGTGACCGCGAATGTGATGAACCATCCCAAGGGGAACAATAGCAGGAACCAGGTCTTAGTGATCCCTTGCGTTGGATTGAGATAGAAGAGAAGAATCGGCTCGAGGTTTGTTATGAAAGATATCGCTCCCCCGAGAGCAAGGATCATGGCTGCGATTGGGAGGCTCCTCAATGGTTCTTGGCTAAGATAATTGAATACGGTTCTCCCAAACAGAAGCTCTCTTGAAAAGAGGCCGGAGCGCGATTCTCTAGGCGAAGCTTGGGCCGCGTTTGCGATTATTCTCTCCTCGCTAGTGGTCAACGCGCTGATGGCGGCTCGGTCATCGTCCGTCAGCATGTATTTCCTGTCAGTCCCTTGAGCCACGAATCCTTCCAGGCTATCCAGGTGATGGTAGAGGGCACCTACGCTTATCTTCATAGTATCGTGGAGCTCTTTGAAACCTGCCTTTCCCTTCTCCTTCAGAATCTGGACGATCTGTCGCCGAGTTGGATTTGCGAGGGCATTGTAGACTCTCGTGAGACTGTCGTCAGACTTGTCTAGCATCGATGAATCAGTCCTTTGGAACCTTAAGGTCCACGATTCCGAAGGGTCTAGCGCGTATGTTCATGCTGAAACTCGCGTGGAGAGTCTGAAGTTGCCTAATCGGAAGGGAAGAAGACTAGTACAGTCACCCGCGGTACCGACCAGTGATGCGCTCTATTCTTCGAGGCGATTCTTGAAGTCCTAAACAGTCTCTGAACGATGTCCAGAGTACTGAGAGGAAACAGATTTCCTACGGACACAGAATGCCAGGCTATTCCTCGGCGAACTTCTGCAGAGCGTATTCCAAAGTCCGGGAATGGCGAAAAAATACGTTTCCTAAAACAGAAAAAGGATTCTTATCTAGTCCTCAGGGAGACCGCCCAAAATCTCGCCTCATACAAAGGCGAAAACATGAAGGATTGGAATGCCCACGCTATCCACGGGATGTTATGCCTGCCCTATGTTTGGGCACAGTATTGATGGTTCACGTTCTTCACCATCAGAGTTACAGTGGATTGATAGTTCCGACAAGGGGCGTAGTTGTAAGGATGAACGTTGGCAGTAAACGTTGAGAAAAAGCCAACAGCAGCCTTCGCGCTGTCAATACTCGCAGGGATATTCACCCTGGTAATCTCCATCACTGCTATCTCATCGCTTCTAGTACCAGGATTCCCAACCAGTATGCTCCTCATCTGGGGCAGCATTGCAGGTCTACTGACATTCGTAGGATCTTGGCTGCTGTACAACAACGCGGCCCAGAGAAAGCTAGGCAGCACTTTAGTGCTTGTCTTCTCAATACTATCCATGAACTTCATCGGCCTCATCCTAGGCCTCATCGGAGGATTCCTAGGATTCAGCTACAAGCCACTTCGAGCTCTAGCCGCGGGTACAACCCGCCCTGATAACCAGGGCGGACCCCTTTCTTTCATCCCCCTTCTCGAAACATTCATTGAAATCAGTTAACGCTTAAATTGCCATTTTGACAGACCCGTAACTATCCTTCCTTGACTACCACGATTAGCCTCTCAGTCTTGGATGATTTCGGAGGTAGTAAGCTTCTCACCCCTGACAAGATACGATATGTTCAGGCAGACCCTCTACCAAGCAAGCCCGCTGACTTGGCCTTTAGGGAGGCCCTCGCATCTCCCATCGGAGCTCGACCGTTTGAGGGAGAGAAAGGCTGGAGTCCCGCAATAATCCTCACAGACTCCACACGCAAACAATCACCCTTCATCAAGCAACTGATCAATCTGATCGAGCCGAAGACTGATGACATCAAGTTCGTTTTCGCGTGCGGAACACACGTACCCGCCGATCAGTCATTCATCCGGAAAGTCCTCGGGGAAGACATCTACAAGCGCTACGAGAAAAGTATCAAGATAAGCTCAACCCAGAACCCGGGAAGCAAGTACGAGTGGATCGGCCTCACCGGTCGGGGAACACCTGTTGAGCTGAACAAGGAACTGTTCGATCGGGACCTGGTAGTCTCAACGCTGAACGTTCAACCCCACTACTTCGCAGGCTATGAAGGAGGAGCCAAGGCTCTTCTCCCCGGATGTTCTGGTCTCAAGACCATCACAACGAACCACGGCTATGTTATTGGAAATCCGAGTTGTCACGAGCTCGTGGTAAAAGGCAACCCGATGCGAGAGGACATGAACGAGGTCCCAAACATTCTCAAGGAATACATGAAGATCGAACATCGAATTCTAGACTTTGTCCTCAACCAGGACGGCAGTCTTGTCAAAGCGGCATATGGCGACCCGAATCTCGCTCATCAACAGCTCGCTGAAAACTTTTCTCGGCGAGCTCACACTGTCCAGTCACGACCCTCACCCCTAGTGCTGACGAGGGCTGACGGGCCAATGGGTCAGAACCTCTACCAAGCATTGAAGGCAGCTACCTTCGCGGCCGGGCTCGTGCCGTCAGATCATTCACCTAAGCCGGCCGTCGTTCTCCTCGCTTCACTGGAGAATGGGATCGGTAGTGACGCATTCAAGACCGAGATGGAGACGTATGGCAAGATGGAACCGGGAAAGGTTGTCGAGGATTTGAAGAAAAGGGCAAAGGCTGGCAAGGTTACGGAAGCCTCCCAGAAGCCGAACCGGCTAGCGCTCGACGATGCAAAGACAGACTTTGCAGTCGTTTCTCCCAAAGCGCCAAGCGTAGTAGAGGAATTCCTCGGCAAGACCCGGATAAGATTCTACAGGACGATAGATGATGCATTGAGGTCAATGGACTCAAAGTTGTACGAGCGAGACGTAGGAATGATCCCGTACGGGTCGTCCACCATTCCCGTCGCCACCTGAGCATCAGCAGAGTTTCAGGAAAGAATCCCTAGAAATCGTCCAATATCGCGGTGCGAAACACGCTTTACAAGAAGCTCGGCTCGGGCTTTGTACTTCGCCTGGAACAAGGCGACGACATACTCAAGACGCTGCGAGAATTCGCGAACGCGCAAAGACTCCAGGCAAGTTTCTTTGAAGGCATAGGCTCCTTGTACAAGGCCGTGCTAGGCCACTACGACTTCAAAGACACGAAGACCTACAAGTATGAGACGTTCCATGAGGACTTGGAGATCCTTACATTATCCGGAAACGTCTCAACGATGAACCGTCAGGCCTTGCCCCATGCCCACGTTACACTTGGACGCCGAGACTTCTCGGTTATCGGAGGACATCTGGAGGAAGACTCCCTCGCAAACATGGTCGAAGTCAACGTTACCAGGCTACCCGGGAGGCTGTTGAAAGATAGAGACAAGAACGTCGGGCTGAACCTTCTCCAGCTACCTCGCAAATTCTAGCTGTTTCTAGAGTAAGTGAGGAAGGGCCAAGAGTCCGTTCCCCTCCCAAACCTCTGACTGGACCATCTAGCCTATTACGAGAAGCGGCTGCCATCCCAAGTTGTCCCCCCGGATGCTGCTATGGCCAAGAAGATCGGCGCGCGGATGATTCTATATCTCTACCTGGCAGTTTTCCTTACTCGGATAGGATTCGGCTCAGTGACGATACTATTTCCATTATACTTGCCAACTGGAGCCTTCCAGGTTGGCATAATCTTGGCGCTCTACCCTATCGCTGAAGCTGTTTCCGCCATGCCCGTCGGTAGACTAGCAGATCGTATCAGCAGGAAGAAACTTCACCTAACGGGTATGACACTCATCACAGTTCTGACCGCAGCAATAGGTTTCACAAGGAATCTGCTGAATGTCTCCGTACTCCACGCTCTGATGGGCGTGTCCGCAGCAATGGCCGCGGTGACATCTCTCACCCTACTGGGTGATGCCACCAAGCAGACTAATCGAGGGAAGAAGATGGGAGGGTTCGACTTGGCGAATCTAGGTGGGTATGGGCTAGGTTTCGGAGTTGGTTCAGTTCTTGTCACAGAGTTTGCGTCTCGACTGTCTTACGCTTTCTGGGTAACCTCAGGAATATTCTTGGTCACATCTATTCTTGCTACAAAGTTCCTGATTGAACCTGTGAGGAGTGATGAGCTGAATCAGCCTGGGATGCGTCGGCGTCGGATCGGATCAAAGATTCGTCCTGTCCTGCCGGTATGGCTTGGTCAGACGATTATTCTCGGGATGTATTTCCTCTTGCCAAAGGCGTTCAAGGACGCGAACATTACTCTCACAGGCCAGATGCTAATCTTTCTCGGAGCGATAGGAGGCTTGTTTGCTCTTGGTGCCATAGTTTTTGGCCACATATCTGACAAGGTCGGTCGGACGAAGATCATGGTGTTAGGAGCGGTCGGCGAGTTTGGCTTTCTTGTCCTGTTCGGATGGTCCTTCCCATACTTTCTAACGTACGCCCTGATTCTTGCTCCTCTCTTCTTCTTGGCCTCTGCAATAGCTCCTGCGATTCTCAGCTATGTCAGTGATATTTCCGGAAAAGCGAGGCGTGGTTCGGCCAACGGCTTGTATAGCGTGGTGCTCAGCATCGGGATGGCCATTGGCAACATTCTTGGCGGCTTTGTGGCCGAGTTTGGAGTGCAGTGGATCTTTTTTGCAGGCGCAGGGATTCTGTTTCCATCGATAATAGTCTCGTCCTCCCTGTTGAGGAAAAAGTAGAGCAGGGCTGTCCTCTGACTTCGAGAAATCGGACCTCCTATCGGCTTAATTCTGGACCTACAGAGCCAGAGACTGTTTCAGGGCCTCGCAGACCCGGACCACTTCATCTTCCGTGAGTGTCGGGAAGATTGGCAGGCTCAAGACTTCATTCGAGAGCGACTCGCTCAGTGGGAATGCTCCCTCTGTGTATCCATACATTTGCCTATAGGGCGCTTGTAGATGGATCGGCCTGGGATAATGTATGCCCGTCTCTATTCCATTGTCGGACAGACGCTTTTTCACTTGATCCCGCAGTTTTGTCCTGATTACGAACAAGTGGTAAACAGCTTTCTCCGTACTCCTCTCTAAGGGCGGGAGGATGACATCTCGCACGTTTTCAAGCTCTTTTCTATAATGTTCTGACAGCCATCTTCTTGCCTGAGTCCAAGCCTCCAGCCTCCTCAGCTGGACTCTTCCAATGGCCGCGTTGACCGTGTTGAGTCTCGAGGTAAAGCCGATTCGACCATGATAGTACTTGCTGTTCTTGTCTCGGCCACAGTCCCTTATGCTCCGTGCGGCGTCGGCCAGTTCCTCGTTGTCTGTGGTTATCATACCGCCGTCACCGCCTACGGTCATGTTCTTTGCAGGGTAGAAGGAGAAGCATCCGGCATCACCGATGGAGCCGACCCTTCTTCCGCTGAATTCAGCTCCATGCGCTTGGCACGCATCTTCGATCAGGCTTAGGCCTTTCTCTACTGCGATATCACGGAATTCGTCGATTCGAGATGGGTGTCCGTAAAGGTGTACGGGGATTATCGCTTTAGTCTTGGGGCCAATCTTTGCCCGGGTCTTACTGGGACTCAAGTTTATTCCTAAGTCTTCGACATCAGCAAAAATAGGATCTGCGCCAGCGTGGACAATTGAGTTTGCTGTTGCGATGAAGGAGAATGGAGTCGTGATGACTTCGCTGCCATGTCCGATGTTGAGCGCTTGCATCGTAATCGAGAGAGCGGCGGTCCCGGATGCGGTAGAGACCGCATACTTTGTACCGCAGTATTGAGCGAATTCTTCTTCAAATTTCATAACGCTCTCGCCCATGACCATCATCTCGTTTTCGAGGGCGGAGAGGGCTGCTGCCTTCATCTCAGCGTCGATGATTGGGGATGCCAAGTGTATCCTCTTTCGTGGCTCATTGCGAGTTCGACTCTCTGACTCGACTAAGGTTGGCGTATTCAAGGGAGCGTTCTCTGTCACTATATCTTTCAGCGTCCTTGTTCAGAAGGCTTTTTGTTAGTCTGACTGATTAATCCTTTCCTCGGGACGGGACAGTCTTAGATCTTCTGAAAGATAATGATATCTTGAGATTGATGATCCATACTCGAATTTCTGTGTTCTGACGTTCGATGTCATGTTGCCTTTGGTTTTGACTCCATCCATAGCTTAATTTCCAATCCGGACTTTCAGAGAGGCTTCGTCTACCCATGACGCTCGTCTACGCTTGCATCGCTCCCCACGGCGGAGAGATTATTCCAGAACTAGCATCGAAGTCCATGTTGGGCAAGTTCGAGGAAACTCGCACAGCAATGCGGGTTCTCGCCAGAAAGATGTCGACCGCTCATCCTCACACCATTGTTATTGCTAGTCCACACAATCTGAGGCTAATGTCGAGGATTGCTGTCGTGGTCTCCGAGAATTCCACGGGAATCTTAAGGGGCTCTTCAAATCGATCGGTCTCTCTTCGTGCCCATTGTGATGTCGATTTTGGAAAGATCGTAGTCAAGCAATCTGAGAAAGCTGGCGTGCCAGTGGTTGGAGCGAATTATGGGACTGCCGCCGGATCTTCCTCCGATATGCAGATGGATTGGGGGACCCTTGTACCGTTATGGTTTGTTTTGAAAGAGCAGAGGTTGAAGTCTAGGATTCTGATAGTTGCTCCGTCTCGTGAGATTCCTCTTCGAATGAATTTTGATTTTGGCCGACTGCTGGGCCGACTGATGAGCAGGGACAGGAAAAGGAAGTTTGCTTTCATTGCTAGCGCCGACCAAGCACACGCTCACTCTCGTTCAGGACCCTATGGCTTCAACCGGGCCGCCGCCGAGTATGATGATTTTGTACTAAACGCGATACGAGATAACAACCTGAAGCGAATCCTGAAATTGACTCCGAGATTCGTTGAAGAGGCAAAGCCAGACAGTCTCTGGCAGATGGTCATGTTAGCGGGGATAAACGAGGTCGTTCCATTCAGATCTCAACTATTATCGTACCAAGTCCCTAGCTACTACGGAATGGCCTGCGCGGAATTCGAACCATCATAGCCTATTTCTATCGTTCAACAGATGATGTTGAACGTCACTCGTGAGCGTGAAACGCTCTCTTGAATTTTCGCGATTGTATTTCACGCTCGATTAGCCGGAACGCTTCTGGACCTAAATCACCGTTCAGGAGGGAACTGCGAAACGCTTTGGTCTTCAATAGTTTCTGAATGGCCAGACCAGTCACAAACTCTCCATGAAACCATTGTTGTAAGAAGGGCGAATACCTTGAGACAAGCGCGTCCACAATCTCTCGAAGCCTTGACAAGGATCTAGCTGCCTTGGCTTCAACTTCAATCTCGGAGAGTCCCACAGTAATGTCGCCGAAAGCGTACCTCACACGATCAATCGCGAGCTCTGTCAAGATTGACACCGGGACCTTGTCTCTGATGACAATATCTCTCGGCTCTCTACGCGTTAGTCTTTCTTGGACGACTTCCAAGCCCATGGTCGCGAGTACTCTCGAGAGTGGGAGGTTCTGGAATTTCGTACTTGACATCATGGGGATGTTCAGCTTGAGATTTCTTGCCAGCAAGCGAATTGAGCTGTAAGACCAAGGTCGTTCCATCTCTCTCCTCTGAATGATGTCCCCTGCTATTCTTCTGATGTAAGATTTTGTCGAGAGCAACAGCCTGTCATCCATTCTCCTGATGCGAAGAGTGATTCTTTTTTCTCTCAGAAATCTTTCTTTTGTATCGTAGTAGGTATTCCTGAATGACCTGAGATGGTTTTGGCTTGAGGTCATACTCTGACACATGTTGCGTTCGAGAGAGTTCGTTCCTAATACGGTTCGAACTGTTTTTGATGATTAGTCGAATTTCGGACTCGAACCTTCTCGACGAGATGCTTCCTTTGGCAGGCAATGTCTAGTTCACTCTGACCGGGGATCGTCAGATTTCAGCTCTTTCGAGTGCCTTTCAAAGAATTTGCATCGGGTTTCAGTTCTAGCGAGGCACCAAACGCTTCCTCATCTATCCCTATCGACGATTAGTGCCAACATATGCCTCAGGGCGGGCCGAATTGTTAAATGATAGGCTGGGCTCCGCTTGCTCGAAATTAGCGAGGTAACCCGTTTATGAGCTTCCGAGACGCAAAGCCAACGGTCGAGGTTGAAGATCTACACAGAGAGTTCAGGGGCAAGGAAGGCACAGTACTCGCCCTTGACGGAGTCGATCTAAAGGTCAGAGAAGGAGAGGTCTTCGGCGTTCTCGGCCCGAACGGGGCCGGTAAGACTACCATGATTAGAATTCTCTCAACCCTACTTCTGCCTTCTTCGGGGTCTGCTCGAGTGATGGGCTGGGATGTTGCAAAACAGCCGGAGAAGGTGAGACCACTGATAAGTACGGCCAGCGGGGCCGAGAGAGCGGGATACGATTACATTACTGCTCGTGGAAATCTCTGGTTTTTCTCCCAACTCTATGGGCTCCCATCAAAGCTTGCTCACGAAAGGATCAATCAGTTCTCAGAGATGCTAGGCCTCACGGATTATCTTGACAAGAAATTCTACACCCTTTCCACCGGTTACCGTCAGAGAGTCACTGTCGTGAGAGCCTTCATCAACGATCCAAAGGTGGTGTTCCTTGATGAGCCCACCATCGGGTTGGACGTGATGACTGCGCTGAAGATACGGGAGTTTCTATTGAAGCAAGCGAAAGAGTCCGGACGCACAATACTATTGGCGACACACAATATGGCCGAAGTCGATGCCATATGCAACAGAGTCGGAATAATTGACAAGGGGAAGATCTTGGCGTGCGACACTCCGATGGCGCTGAAGAGGTCTCTCGGTGCCCCGGCCCTCGTAATGGAAATGGCGCCTCCTCCCGATTCTTCCAGTCTCGAACCATTGAGCAAGATCGATGGCGTGAAAGGCTTCACTTCATCGATCGATGAAGAGCGAGGCGTCGGCAGAGTACAGGTCGTTGTGGATAGCGACGAGTCTGCGCAGTGCGCAATAGATTTTGCCCGGAAATCAAGGATGAATCTGGTATCGAACTGGAGACAACAGACCACGTTAGAAGAGGTCTTTGTTGCGCTGGTGGGACGAGGATTTAGGGAGAGGGAGCATGATTCCCCGAGCTAGCATATGGCTAAAGACGGTCTACGCCCGCACATGGGTGCGCACCAAGAGCATCTATGGAGAACCTCTGTGGGTCGCCGTCAATGTTGGCTTTCCTTTCTTCACTTCTTTGGCCCTATCCCTGCTGTATAGTAGCGCTGGTCTCAAATCAGGAATAGGTTTCGCATTTCTGGGCGGAGTCATGGTGTCGTTCTGGGGAAATGTTCTCTGGTCAATGGCATCCCAGTTTAACTGGGACAAACAGCAGGGGCTCTTCGAACTCTACATTACTTCGCCCGCGCCAATCTCGGCCATCCTAATCGGAATGTCGCTTGGCGGTATATTGGGAACCGCACCCTCGGCCATCACACTCGCGATTATTGGCTGGATCCTTTTTGCTCCCCCAGTCAACCCCCTGTGGCCGCTTGTTGCTGTGACGTTCGCTCTGACTCTCGCATCTTTGTACGCCATGGGAATGGCGTTATCCTCACTCTATCTAGTGTATGGACGCGAAGCAGATTCAGTCAACGAAGCACTGCATGAACCTGTTTCATTTCTCTCGGGAGTGTATTTCCCTGCGAGTCTAGCTTTTCCGGCTGTTCTGCAGGCCATCGCTCTTGTGATTCCTCTGGCAGTTGGAATGGATGCGCTTCAACGTACTTTGTTCAGTTTGAACTCAAGCGGAGTTGCGGATCTCACTCTGGTTTATCGCGATATCTTCCTATTAGCGGTCATGGGAATCACGTTGTTGTTCGCAGCTTCGAAGGCCTTGAAGATCTTGGAAGAGAAGGGCCGCAGAGCAGGAACTATCGCGGTGAGACTCAGATGAGCTACGTCAGATCGTTGATAGCGTCGATACGAGTCGGATGGTCCCGAGACTTTGGATGGACGAACCCAATTCTCGGTTTCTCCCTCAAGACTGTCGCCCCAATTGCAAGTACCATGACCGCGCTTACCATTCTATATATTGGGTTCAAGAATGGAGCCTCAATTGCATCTGCCCAATTTCCATTCCAACTAGGATACATCGTCATAGGAGCCACTCTCTACGCTCACATCTCGGCCTATTCGTGGGTGCCAACCTTAGCTATCGCGGAGGGAAAGTGGACATTCGTCTTCCCCCAGGTCTACGTCTCAACAAAATCCTCACCTCCATACCTTGCTGGAAGATGCGTTGCATCCTTTGCCTCGTCGACAATCACGTCTATCGCGTCGCTGGCCGTGGCCGTTGTAATCTCATTACTCCTGTTCGGAGTTGCGATCCCTCTCGTGGTCACACCCCTCTCGATCTTCCTGTTCGGAATCGCTCTCGTCGTGAACATATTCGCTTCAATGGGACTGGGGTTCTTGCTGGGAGCATACGCCATCTTTGCCTCAAAATTCGAGTGGGCACTGCCAACCTACGTCTCGGGTCTTCTGATGGTTTTCTCTGAAGCTCTATTTCCCGTTACTAGTCTCCCCCATCCCTTTTCAGACATCGGAAATGTACTTCCATTCACGGAGTTCATTCGGGCGTCTCGTGCCGTCCTCCTTCAAGGAGGCATCGGCTCTTACCTCTTCTATCTCGGTCTGAGTTTCATAGGAGGGATTCTCCTTCTCGCCCTCGGGCTTCTCGCCTTCAAGTACGCCGAAAGGAGAGCTAGAAGACTGGGAGTGCTAGACCGCAAAGTTGTCTAACATTTCTGAAATAGGGCGTTACTACGTTCCCGTTATTCAGTCGTCATTTGCTTGTATACGAAGCTCGTGAAGTTCACCGTCTGTTTTCATAACGGTGACGACAACGAGTTTCCGCTCGATATCTAACTTCAAGATCCTCCCACACTGTAGGATGTGTCTTGCTGCTCTAGGAATTTTCGTCTCTTGCTTAAGCTTCGCGCTCGATTGCCTGTCAAGTATTTTTCTGATACCGTCGTAGAGACTGATCACCGCTTCGTTGTCGGTGTCCAACTCCTTTGGTTCTTCCCAGGCTGTCATTATCGTCTCCTATCGTTCAGACGGTTCTCCCAGGAATTGACTAGAAATGACACCTGAGAAATGGGCGCTTCCTCCGTGTGAACCTTATCAGGTTAGAGAGGGTGGGCAAATTGTTGGTCGTTACCGGCGAGTCATCCTTGAAGTGACTCATGTTCGGACCAGCCGAAGCTTCGAAGAATAGCTGACCACCGACTGATTATCACTTAGCCGTCATTACCTCAACGATATGGGCTATGGTTACATAATGACGGTAGCTGGCTTTTGGTGGAGCGTTCGTGTCCCTGTTGACGAGTTCCGTGTTCACGATATCCTCTACAATCTTAAAGTCGTGTTTGAGAAGGCGGTGGCCTCTAGCGTGACTCTAGTCGACCTTTTGATCTCTCTCGGAAGCGCGGGGCTGGCTGTTTTCAGCATGCCAACAGTGCTTAACAAGGCATCTCAAGTCCCAAGAAGAACGGCGAGCATTCCGACGGCCGTTATCCTGACCTATTTCGTTCCCCTATTCGCGATCAGTGGGCTTGTACTTACATCGATCACCATTGCAGCCCAGGCGTTCGTGTGGTGGCTGATAGTCGCGCTTAGGCCTGTCAAGAAGTTGAAGTGAGTGTGAAAAGAGATAGTGGAGTCGGATGCTTGATCTGTCTCTCTTCCTTCTGGAATCTATGATCTATGGTGAGCCGCTGTGGCTCCAGTTTTGGTCTTGAGTCGATGACGACTTGGTATGCTTCGACTTGCTCTGGGGGGCTTTGAGAATCTTGAAGGCCACAGCTGCGATCGCTGCGGCTATTCCAGCCGCTACGAGGATGTATGTCAAAGTGCCGACGGATATGAGCGAAGTCGGAGCGGAAACGTCGTAAGCGAAATAGCTTCCGTTATTGTTGTTCAATCTACTGTTGCCCGTTGTGTCAAACGCCACGATGTAATACTCAACATGGCCGCCTGAAGCAAGGGCAGGTATTCGGCCAGTCGCGGTTGTCGTGGTCGCATTGTAAGTAGCGACTACGGTAGTGTTTGTGGATTTCCAGTTGTCGGTAGAGTATGTTATGGTTACATTGTTGATGGTGGAGTGTGCGCTTGTGACGTTGACAGCGACCATAACAATACTGCTTGAGGTAGGAGCCGTTGGACTAATGATAGGTGTACCTATCACCGGTGGTTGTGAAGGAGGAGCGTGAGCTACGGCGGCAGAGCCCATGACCAGAGCCAGGGTCAGAAGAAGTATGGATAGATTTCGCCTGGTGCTCATGTCCATCACCATAAGAGACGAGGGAGCGCTTGATTTTGATGCTGTTACTACGGAGTCTTGGAACGCGTTAATATTCAGTCATGGAGCGGATCGACCATGAGGAAGACCCGAAATCCTCCTCGAAAAGCGCCTCAAGGAGGGGCGTGGTCGTGATTGGAGCCTCGGGCGGGGTTTGAACCCGCGACCTTGCGGGGCAGAATTCTGCCTTTCCGCTTACGAGGCGGATGCTCTCTGTTGCGAGATGCATCTACCAGGCTGAGCCACCGAGGCGCTGGCCGAGCGGCGTCAATGTCTTGACTTAAAGCTCTACCATTGATGGACGGTGGGGGACCCGAATGGACAAGGTCGGGCTTAGCGAACGCGAGATCATAGAGGCTTTGAGAAAACGATTTGGCTCTAGGCCCTCGCTTCCGCTTGGGTTCGAAGAAGATGTCGCCGCATATCCCTTGTCCCCACAAAGATTGATCGTTTTGAAAACTGACATGCTCATAGGGAGTACTGATGTCCCGCCCGGAATGACTCTTCGACAAGCCGCTAGAAAAGCGGTGGTCGCAACCGTTAGCGACTTTGCCGCAAAGGGAGTACGCCCCAAAGCGCTCTTGGTGTCTCTTGGGCTCACTTCTCCCGTGAAGCGAGACGTGGTGGCTGAGTTGGGGCGGGGGCTGAGTCAAGGGGCGAGAGAATATGGTTGCAGAATTATCGGTGGAGATACCAGCAAGTCAAACGATCTCGTCATTGACTGCATCGGCTTTGGGCTCGCTAAATCCCAAACCATCCTGCGCAGAGACGGTGCTAAGCCGGGCGACACTATGGCGGTCACCGGTGATTTTGGCAAAGCCAGCGCAGGACTCCGAATGCTTCTCGCGAGGAAGACGCGGCTAGCCCACAAATTTGCGAGCTTGGTCCATTCCGTGCTCCATCCAGTCGCGAGGCTGGAGATTGGCCTCAAGCTGGCTCGGACAAGATCGGCAAGCAGTTCCATTGACTCAAGCGATGGACTTTCTTGGAGCCTTCACGAAATAGCTCGTCTCAGCCAAGTCAATATTGTCTTGCAAACGATTCCCGTGGCGCCGGAAGTGAGAGTATTCGCCAATGAGCAAGGTCTCATCCCCGAAGAACTAGCGTTGTTCGGGGGAGAAGAATACGAGTTAGTCTTGGCAATCAAGAAAGGCCGATTTGAGAGTGCGAGGCAGGAGATTCCTTCGCTCCGAAGAATCGGCATTGTGGAGAGTGGTCCTGGAGACGTGATTGCGCGTCTCGGTGGAAAGATTCGGAAAGTGGAGCGTCGGGGGTACGAGCACTTCAGGTAGACATGTTGGTGTTAGGTTTGAGCGATCCTCGAACTCGAAAACTTAGGTTAGTCTAGCTTTATTAGAGCCCACTAAAACACTATCAACTGTGTTCCTCCGACGGCGCCCCGGCTGGTGTTAGAGGTTGACGGAACTACTAGAGGCTCCTCTGCAGTACAAGTCCCGGAGCTTCATTCGTAACCTGGCCGTGTATTTCGGACCGGCTCTCGTGGTAAGCGTCGCCTACATGGACCCTGGAAACTACGGAACGGACATCGTAGGAGGGTCCTCCTTCGGTTACACAATGCTGTGGGTCGTATGGCTCGCCGGAATCATGGCCATGCTTCTCCAATACCTCTCAGGAAAGCTGGAATCGCCACGGGGCATTCTCTCCCAGCGATGATACGACTGCACCTGAAAGCGCCTCGCTACATCATCCCCTACTGGCTCGCATCGGAGGCGGCCGCTGCAATGACGGACTTAGCCGAGTTTCTAGGAACTGTAATAGCCCTATACCTGCTCTTCGGAGTTCCCCTGATCTACGGAACTTTCCTCTCAGTCCTAGACGTACTGTTGATCCTAGGTATCACCCGGGGGAAGGCGAGAAAGCTCGAGTACGCTTTTCTGTTCTTTGTTTCAATCATTGGATTCGGATACCTATACGAAATCTTCCTGACGTCTCCTAGACGCGGGAGGAATTCTGAGAGGCTCAATCATACCCACTCTTAGCACGACCTCCGAGCTCCTCCTTGCAGTTGGAGTTATCGGAGCGACTGTCATGCCTCACGCTGTGTTCCTCCATTCTGCACTCACAAACGATAGGGTGACCGATCCGAGGGTGGAATTCAAGAAGTACGTATTGCGTCTTCATCAGGCAGAGAGTGTCATAATGTTCACGATGGCGGGCCTCGTAAACGCGGCCATAATGATAATGGCAGCGGCGGCATTCTACCCGAAGATATCCGTTCCGACGATAGACATAGCGTACCGGACACTCCTTCCCCTCTTCGGTCCTCCCGCAGCGGTGATCTTTGGAATAACCCTTCTATCATCTGGACTATCCTCGTCCACAACAGGCACATTGGCGGGACAAGCAATCATGGAAGGGATGCTTGGAAAGAAGATCAATCCGTGGATGAGGCGCCTCGTCACGAGATTCGTTAACACCATCCCCACCACCATCGCGATCCTTCTTGGACTTAACCCGCTCATCATCCTGGTCTACAGCCAAGTTGCCCTGAGCCTACTGCTTCCCCTCCCCCTCGTGCCTCTCTGGTGGTTCACTCGGAATAGGGATCTGATGGGAGTATTCACAAACAGGAGGATCACAACGATCTTAGCGGGAATCTTCGTCCTTCTGATAATCGGGCTAAACGTACTGCTCCTCTACTTCACCTTCACCGGCGCCTCATAGAGAAATCTGACAAGGGGACAACCTGGCGATTCCGAGCGAAGCATAAGTCACAAGAAGCCTCTACGTGCACGCTTCCTCCGGTTCCTTGACAAAGACTGCGGAGGTTTACAATGTCCCCCGGGGCACAGCCTATCTTACAAGCCAGCAAGTTCTTCTCTACATTACCTACCTAGTATTCTACGTTCTGCTCGCTCGAATTCTCAACAAGACGGAGGTCGGCGAGGTCGCAGTCCTTGCCCTTGTTCAAGCACTTCTCACAGGACTAATTTCCGGGTCATTGCCTCTTGCCGCAACCCGTTTCATATCTAGAAGCTTAGTCGGCGGCGATATTCAAGCAGCCGCTGGCGTGGCAAGAGTGACTCTGAGGCTGTCGCTCTCTCTAGCAGTACCTGTTGTCGCGCTTGCTATTCTTTTTTCTCCGTATCTCAGCGGCTTCCTCCAGGGTGCTGCGGACCCAGCGAACCTATTGCTCGTGACTTTCATTGCCTCCTTCTTTCTCGATCTCATGCTTCTCTACACAGCATTCTTTATAGGCGTCGGACGATACGCACAGACTCTCTACCAAAACGCGCTTTTCGTTCCCCTTAGCAGAGGACTAGGGCTTATTCTGGCATACTATGGTTTCAGGGTCCTGGGCATCGTTTCCGGATGGGCTATCGGAGGAATCGCGACCGTTATTCTTTCGATCTATCTTTGGCATGGCCAGCTTCCGAAAGGAAGAAGTTTTCCAGTACGTCCAATCCTAGCCTTCACCCTTCCCGTATTCGCCTCTGCGTTGATTACTCTGGGACAGCAATGGGGTGATATGGGCATCATTTACATCCTGTTGGGTCCGACCATTCTGGGACCCTACTACCTTGTAGTGTCCAGCGTGAACTTCCTGTCGGTCCTATGGATGCCTGTGAACCAGGCGATCTATCCTGCGCTTTCCGCTGCTCACTCGACTGGAGACCCCAAAGAAGTCTCGGACAGATTAGCTACCGCTTTCAGGCTAATCAATTTGACAGTTCTTCCCATTGGTGCTGCTCTAGCTGCAATAACTCCGACTGCTCTCGACATCGTATATGGCGCGTCTTACGTAGGCGAGGCTTTGACACTGTCCGTCCTTTCGTTGTCTTCTATTTTCGTGGCCCAGGGGGTCTTGTTGGTTACAACTTTGCAAGCCGTTGGTCATACAAGGCGATACTTTGTGGTCACCCTCCTGTCTACCATAGCATTCATGGGATTCGTGGGGTTCGCAGCTTTGCCGATAGGAACCCTCTCCGGGGCCATAGGTCGGGCCCTACTTTCGATACTGATTGTATCGCTCGCGAGATTTTCTCTTCGCCATGAAGTATCGACGCATATCGATTCAGCGATGTCAAAGGCCATTCCCTTGGCCGCAGGGGTGGGACTGCCTCTGTTGGCACTTGATCAATTCTTCCTCATGTATCACCCCTTCAGACCGATCTTTCAGCTGATTGTCCTCTTCGGACTGTTTGTTGTCTTGTACGGCGGCCTTAGCAGGCAGCTCCAAGTGTTTCACCATGGAGATTTCGCGATGCTTCATGATGCGCTTCCGAGAATATTGCGGCCTTATCTGAAGATGATTCAACGTATCATTGTCAGCGGCCCAAGCTGACTGGTCTGGTTGCTATGAGCGGGCCCGGAGGGATTTGAACCCTCGACCTTCGGCTATCCTCTTTTGATAGAGGGCCGACGCTACTGTCCGTGCTGAGCTACGGGCCCGAGCGGTGGCTCAGCTAAGCATTGTTCAAATAGCTTTACGAAAAAGAGGGGTTTCCCCACCTGATGGCAGGGAGAATTTACTTCTTGGAGAGTTTCCCGATTCCCATGAAGACCAGTGCAAGCATGACAACAGCGATGCCAAGCAGAACTATCTCGACAATCGGCAGTATTGAACTCGTCAGACTGAGAGGCTGGTACGTTGGTAGTGCGTATGCGATTGTGGCCGAACCGGAACTATAGCTGCCGCCACCTATGTCTGTCCCGACTTGGATCGAGATGGTTCCTCCAAATATGTTAGAAGCTCTACCGTCGGTCGGTACAGTAAACGTGTATTGCGTATTGTATGTCTGTCCTGCAGCAAGAGCTTGGGTGATACCGGTCGTGGTGAAGTTGCCGTCCCAATGATCCGTTATGAAAGCCTTCCAGGGATAGGTAATGCTGATGTTCTTCACTGTGAATGCTTGGGTTCCAGAGTTCCGAATTGTGATCAATAGAGTGCCGGAATCACCTGGAACATAACTCGCCCTGTCTGTGCGCGCGTAAGTGTTGACGATGAAGGAAGCATGGCTGGGGGTTAGCATTATGCCTGCAAGGATGCTGATCGCTAGCAGTGTCAGTGGTACGCTCTTCATTTTCATAAGAGCGCTTCGCCCTTCTAAGTCGGTAAAAGGTTAGTTGTTACTCTCGATATGAATCACACGTGGCTGTTCTCAGGAAAGCTTGATACGGAATAAGATCGGCGGTGTCCACCGGGGCTCGTCGTCTAAGACGCTTCTCAGCGTCGGCGAAGCCTGGTTAGGACGTCGCCCTGACACGGCGAAGGTCGCAGGTTCGAATCCTGCCGAGCCCACCAGCTTCATCACGGATTTCTAAACGATTCAAGATTAATGATCCGACGCTGCTTCGATTGTCCTAGAGAGCTCTATAGGTTTCTTGCGGGATATAGAACCCTGTCTCAGTTGAGGTTAATCAAAACAACAATATCAGATGGAATTGGGTCTCTTAGACGGCGATTAACTTATGCCACTAACTGTGTCCTTACGCTTCGACGGATAAGCCTTAGAGACACAAGTGCCGTAACCACTCCATAGACGAGGTGGAAGATGAAGCTCCCGCCTGCAAACATTAGATTCGACAAGTCTGTGGGAGCCAGCAGGTCAGCAATCGGTACATAGACGACGATCCAGATCGCGATACCTCCTAGCAAACCTACCCAGAAACTCTTTCGGGGCGTGTCAAGGGCGAACCTCTTGAGCAAGGCCGTGATTGCGATGAAGACTCCTCCAGCCACGAGACCTACGAGGAAATGTAGCGCCCAGCCTGTCAAGACTGGAGACGACAAACCCAGCTTCGTCGCGATAGTCACGTAGAAGACTTCTTGGTCTAGAACGAACGCGCTGAGCCCAGCTAGGACGCCTAGGACTACAGCTCCAGCCAGGCCGCCTAATGCGCCAGCCTTCAGCCCTCTGAGGACTGAATAGTCGATTGACCTCATGACTCCTGATAAGAGAGGCCAATTTGAATAATAGGAAACTGGAACCATTCTAAATATCTCGAGTTACAGAACTAATGGCTAGCCTGTACGGTTGCAGGCGTCTCGCTTTCGACTAGACCGTTCAACTCTGCTTCGTGAAGGCTTAGAATGTAGCCATCATTGTCACAGAAGTATATCTTCAATCGTTGAATCCATCGCATCTCTCGATCGCAGCGAGGGCACTTGACCTTGTCCATTTTTCTCGCGTCTTTAGAATTGAGATTTGAACCGGGATAGCTTCGCGAAGCTGAGTTTTTAGACTATCCGTGTTCTATTGATCTTCTTGTTCTGCCACGAATATCTTCGGAGCGTAGTAGTTGCACCGAACCCGCAGGCTGCACATCTCTTCTTCCTGACGTGGTACGAGTGGCGGCCGCACCTCCGGCACCTGATGTGGGTTCCTTTTCCCCCAGCCTTACCGAATGAGGTGGTCCCTTTAGTCATAGGTAGAATCTCCTCCCCTGACGAAAGGGTTTCAAGATAAAGTCTTCGAGAAACAAACCCTTTCGCCCCTTGTTTCCTGGGGCTTCGACCCTACGGACCGCGTGAAGGTCGGCACAAGAACCAGGTGAGTCTCATCCTCGTTCAATATTGCCTTTGAGAATCTTCAGACTATAGTAGTTCTCGCCGGAGAACTCGCTCAAACAAACAGAGTCTGGTTCTTCGCTCCGACACTGAACGGATCCCTTGCCAATAGAGCAGGGAAATCGAGACCGAGAAAGAGAACTGGTGAGAACGTGAGAACGTGAATCGAAGAACCATAAAGAAAGAAGTCCTTGGAATCGTCATGTTCGCGGTTGGAATCAAGGCGAATACTGGAGATGATAGGAATACATCACCTCGACGAGCGCTTAGCTCATCATCGACATCCTGAAGAAGGACACAGTGGAGTTAGCTTCTACGGTCTCCCGGTCCCTCCATTTAGGAGGGAGTGATCATTCTCTTCTATGACTCCGTTTGAAAAAAAGGAAAACCCGAGACTTTCCAGTTTTGAGGGAGAAGGATTTTTCCTGTTGAAAGAAGCTATTGCGATTCATGGACAAGATTGGTCTGAAGTTCGTTGACGACTCTGCGGACCTCTTTCAGAGTCTTCTCGTCATCTGAAGTAGGCTTGTCGTTCAGTTTTTGAGGCGGGTCTTCGTTGGCTGATTTTTCGAATTGTTTGGCCCAGTCTGTTGGGATTTCGTCACTTGGCTTTACTCCAGCGAGGGTTGAGAACACCAGGGTCCAGACCCTTGGCACGTTTGCAAGCGTGTACCCACCCCCTCCGAATAGTAGCAGCTTTCCATTGCAGAGTTCATGCGCGAGATCGTGCATTTGGGTGATGACCTCTGTGTAGACTCCGGTTGTGAGTCTAAGGTGTGCGAGCCGATCATCAAGATGGCCGTCAGCACCGCATTGGACCAGAATTATTTCGGGTCTAAACTTCTTGAGTGCGCCTGGGACGATATGTTGAAAGGTCTCAAGGTAGGCTTCGTCTCCTGTATAGGGCGGTAGCGGAATGTTGAGCTTTAGTCCTCGGGCTTCTCCCCTTCCGGTTTCGTCCGGAAAGCCTGTGCCTGGAAAGAGGAATTTTCCGCTTTCGTGGAAGTCAATGTCCAAGACTGCGGGATCATCATAGTATCCGTACATGACGCCGTCGCCGTGATGCGCGTCTATGTCGAGGTAGACGATGCGTCTCACTTTGTATCTTGATTTCAGATGCGCAATGACAACAGCAGGGTCGTTGAAAATGCAGAATCCCGAAGCTCTTTCAGGATGTGCATGGTGTAATCCTCCGGAAGGATTGAATGCATGCGAGAGTCTCCCGGTCATAACTTCGTCAGATGCGACGATGGATGCTCCGACCACGAGGCTGGTTGCCTCGTAGCAGCCTTTGAAGGCCGGAGTGTCTCCCATATCGAGGAGGCCTATGCCTTTCTTGCTGTATCGTTCGACGAGTCTCACGTAATCGTCGTCATGGAAAAGGAGGATTTCTTCCCTGGATGCGGGGCGAGGCTTGATCGTCTCGATGGACTCGTGTTGAAGTATTCCGATTGACTTGATCAGCTCGTAGGTCAGCTTGACCCTTATGGGTCTCAAAGGGTGTTGGGATCCGAAGTTATAGTCGAGGAATCTCTCGTCCCAGATGAGACCGGTCTTTCCGGGCAGGGAGATCTGCCGTCCGACTTAATCGCTCTATTCTACGTGTACAAAGGCTAGGGGGGATTTTTCGTAGAGTCGGATCGACTTGATGTTCGTGAATTCTAACATTCCGTATCGTGAGAGTTCGCGTCCTATTCCGCTCTTCTTGACCCCGCCGAACGGCATTCGAGGGTCAGATACTACGATGTTGTTCACTGTGACCATTCCAGCTTGCATTTGACGGGCCACTTTTTCGGCTCGGCGAATGTCTCGGCTCCATACGCTCGAGCCAAGGCCAAACTCGCTGTTGTTTGCGTATCTTACTGCCTCATCATCGTCTTTGACGATCATGACCGGCGCTGCAGGTCCAAATGTTTCTTCTTTCATGACGGGCATGTCTTTCTCTACTTCAGTCAGGATTGTTGGTGCGTAGAAGAATCCTTTGCGTCTGAGCCGTTCTCCACCGAGCTCTATCTTGGCGCCCATCTTTACTGAGTCCCTCACTTGTAGATCGAGCTTATGGAGGGATTCTTCCCTGACCACGGGTCCAACATCTGTTTCTGGGCTCAGTGGGTCTCCAACTTTGAGAGATTTGGTCTTGGAGATAAATCGGTCTAGGAATTCTTCTGCGATCTTCTTGACCACGAAGAAGCGTTTGGCGCAGATGCAGCTCTGGCCGTTGTTGATGAATCGTCCCGCGACCGCACCTGTCGAGGCGGCTTCAACGTCGGCGTCGTCTAGGACGATGAAAGGGTCACTTCCGCCCAGTTCGAGGACCATCTTCTTTAGACGACCGCTAGCCTGTTCAGCCACGTCTTGGCCGGCTGGAATGCTGCCCGTGAACGAGATCGCTGCGGTGTTCGCTTCGATCAAATAAGATGCGACTTCCGAGCTTCCCAGAACTATGTTGAAGGTCCCCGGAGGGACGCCTGTTGAATCGAAGACTTCCTGCAGCTGGAGACCGGATTGCGGGGTCACGCTTGAGGGTTTGAAGACTGCTGTGTTTCCCACCATCAATGATGGTGCTGCAAAGCGGACGCACTGCCATAGTGGAAAGTTCCACGGCATGATGGACCCGATCACTCCTAGAGGTTCGAAGGTTACGTAGCTGTCAGTCGCGTCGGTCTTTGCCGCTTCCGGGTTCAGAAACCGTGGGCCGTTCTCAGCGAAATACTCCAAAGCCCAGGCGCACTTTGCCACCTCGGGGACTGATTCTTTGATCGTCTTTCCCATCTCAAGCGTCATGATCCGTCCCAGCTTCTCCTTACGGGATCGAAGGATCTTTGCGGCTCTCTGGAGAAAATCCGCCCGCTTGGCGGGAGATAGTTCGCGCCATTTTTCGAAGGCCTTCCGGGCTTTTTCGACTGACTTTTCGACATCCGTCCGAGTCGATGCTCGGAATCTTCTGAGAACCTTGCCGTTCGCCGGATTTACCGTCTCAATCCATCGTCTGGCTCTTTTCGCAGCCAAGAAAAAATCATCTCGGAACCACAAGTCATCACAGGACTCCTATAAGCTGCATCGGAGGGTACTGCTTCCGATACTCTGAACCCAATCGATGCGGCCAGGCTAGGGAACATGCAAATCGAAACCGATCCCCCACATTGGCGTTCTGAATCGTATGCTGGAATCGCTTCCCAAGACCAGTTCTTGGAACTGCCTCTCGAAATCGCTCCCCGAAACGAATCGGGATTCGCCTCTTGAAACAGTCATCAGGTTCCCTAGCTGAAACAGGTTCCTGAAACGCCATCCCCGAATCATCCAACTCTGGACGCTATCCAAAACCCGAGACAGACACCTGTCGCATGGTGGACCGGGCGGGATTTGAACCCGCGGCCCTACGGAGCAGGGTTAGTGCCTTCCCGCAAACAGGGTCCCAATAGGCGGACCTGCCAAGCGGGCGATCCTCGGCCTGACAGCTGTCAGTATACCAGGCTGATCTACCGGCCCACAAGAAAACGCGAGCAACGTAGGCTGTTAAATCGGTTTGCTCGGAGATGAATTCAGATCGACCGCACGTTTGGCGAAAACCTGTTGCTTGCGAAGCAACCAGGCAGACGTAAGACCCAGCCCTCCGAAGATGATCGCAGCCGAGTAGAATACGGCTTGAACGCCGCCCAAGTCGTCAGAAATACCCGCAAGAACCGTCCCGATAGCAATTCCACCGCTCAACATCAGACTGTAGAGCCCCATCGCCGAACCTCTGAACTCCTTCGCAGCCTTGTCTCCGATATATGCGAGAATAGAGGGTATGAGGGCGGACCCCAGAAAGAATAGTATTCCTCCTAGAATTATGATAGGCCCAACCATGTTGTAGGAGTCAACCCAAGGAGTGCCTGGCGGAATCACTATCAACCGTTGAAACAGATCCGGCAGAGCAAGGAGAAAGCCCAACTCGCCTAAAGCTCCAATCAGCATCGTCTTCATCCTCCCAATCTTGTCAGAGAGCCGTCCAAACAGAACGGACCCCATACCAAGCACGATTAACGCGAGTAGTATTAGCGGAGCCGATTGGGCGAGGTCAGTGACCCCCGCGTTCTTGACCAACCTAGGGAGGAAGAGGAAGAATCCCAGAACAATCGTCAGGGAAAACCAGACAGGGAGGATTCCAACAACGTCACCGGTAAAGGTGTTGTAGATGCCCCGTAAACTCCGCTCTTCCTTGGAAGAGTGCGCCGGCTCGTGTAGAGCAAAGTAGACAAAAACCGCCGACGCGCCCATTACCACGGAGACAACTAGAAAGCTGTATCCCAAGTTTGAGGCGAATATATGCGAAAATCCAAGTCCAAGGAGCATTCCGGCACCATAGCCAGCCAGGTTTGCAAGGTCAAAGCCACCCATACCAGCCCCTCGGTTCTCCTTCACCGTAAGATCTGTAATCATTGTGAGCGAGGCCACAGTTACCATCGCGGCCGCCAATCCCTCCAGGGCATGAGCACTCCCCACGAGAAAGAGGTTGTTGGAGAGGCCTATCAGGAAGGTCAGGACAGAAATCATAGCCATTCCCGCCACGAAAGCCCTTCTTCTCCCTCTTAGATCAACGAATGTCCCGACGGGGAGAGCGCTGAAACCTTCCACAGCTGGGTAGAGGGCTGTGACAATTCCTGCCAGAGACGACATCGAAGATGGAATGTTGAGATAGAGAGGAAAAATTATCAGAATCGATCCAAAGCCTATCCTGGTAAGGAACACAGAGACGTAGAGGATTGAGAGTGTCCCGAGCTTTGAGAGCCAGGACGGACCCTTGACCAACGGTTTTCTGCGCTCTTCGTGGCGTGCCCGCTTATTCGCTTTGTCTTACCGCCCTCGCGATGATCTTCTATTCGAGTCTGAAGTGGAAAGCTTAATTCCACCACTTGAATTTTCGAGAGTCGCCGAGGATTGCCGAGGTAGCTCAGCCTGATCCTTGAAAATGGAGGCTCTGGAGAGCGCCCGGCTGAAGATTCAGCTGTCAGAAACCGGGTTGGCGGTCAAGACTCGATCGGCCCATTCGCAGGTTCAAATCCTGCCCTCGGCACCACTCAAGATCTAAAGAAGAAGTACGCCAGAGCGAGGAACAAATTCAAACCTAACAAAGTCGATGTACTTCTCATAGCCGAGTCTCCTCCTTCATCAGGAGGATACTTCTATTCCGAGACCACGATCGGAAAGGATCACCTGTTCAGAGAGACGATGGGGGCCTTGGATTTCTGGCCGCTGGACCGTCCGATGAGGAAGGGTTGTGATAAACGACCGATGCTCAAACGGTTCCAATCGATTGGGTTCTTCCTCATAGACACGTGCGAACTTCCGGTCGACAAGTTGGAGCCCAGACTGAGAAGAATCACTACCAATCAAGGGGCATTGATTCTGCCGCATAGAGTAAGAGTGCTTGATCCTCGTCGAATATTGATAGTGAAGAAGACCGTGTTCAAACCAGCGAGGCAAGCCCTGAGCGAGGCAGGTCTCGGGGACAGGATCCTAAACAGAAAGCCGTTACCATTCCCTAGTCACGGGAATCAGAAGAAATTTCGGACAATGATGAGACGATTAGTAGATCGGAACAGGCCCCGAAAGGGACAGTAAGAGACTTCTTGAAACCATCAGGGGTCATAACGTTCGATTGTTACGGGACCTTGATTGACTGGGAGACGGGAATTAGAAAGGCGTTCCACTCTGCTATGTTGCAGACTGGCGCCAGTCGGGGTCTTGAGTCCAAGGCGTTCGAGCTCTATGAGGAAGAAGAGCGGAAGGTTGAGAGAGAAAAGCCGCACCTCTTGTATCGGGACGTTCTGTCAAGGACCAGTCTCAATGTGGCTAGAAAGATTGGGTGGAACCTTCCGGAGCCTCAGTCGAACTTCCTTGCGAAAGAGCTGCCCACATGGACCCCGTTTCCCGACACTAACTCTTCACTAAAGAGGCTGTCAAGAAAACACGTACTGGGGATTCTCTCAAACGTGGACAACGATCTCTTGGCAGGTACCGTCAAGCATTTCACGAGTCCTTTCGAGATAAGAGTCACAGCCGAGAACGTCAGATCCTACAAACCAGCACTAGGCCATTTTGAAGAAGCTCGAAGGATCATAGGAGATAGACGGTGGACCCACGTGGCAGCTAGCGAGTATCATGATATTGAACCAGCCATGCAACTCGAAATAGAGGCCGTCTGGGTCAATAGAGTGAATGCTCCTCCCGCGAATGACTATTCGAAAAGGGGCGTCACCGAGATTAGGGATCTCAGCCAGCTCATAGAACTAATCGGGTCAGAAGAGTAGCTAGTTGAGTACGGAGAGGGCTTCCCGAACCGGGACGAGAATCCAGTCTTCCCATCCATGCATGAATTGTTCCTCCAACTTTTGGACCAGAGCCTCCTCCCCATATCTGCTCATATCCCTCTGCTGAAACTTCACGTGCAGAATTTCGTGAATCATTGTCGATATGGCACTCTCGGATATCTCGTAGAGAAGCTTCAGCTTTCTGTGAGACAGATTATCAGATCCCGCACGAAACAAGGTTAACCCTTCTTGCCGAATCCATTCCTTCGAAATTCTGAATGGGTAGAGGCTGATCTGAGAGGCTGATTCGCTGTAGCTTCCGTGGAGAATTCTGTTCTGTCGTCCGCGGAATGTACGGGCTGGAAAAACCATGACCCGGATGTCGACGGGTTTTTCGACTACGATTCTCTCAGCGGAAATAACCTGATGAATTCTATCAGTCACATTCTCATCTTGAAGAACGAGCAAGACGAAGTGGGCATAATCATAGAAGAACGCCTTCTCCTTCTGAGTGTACTTAGCTAGAAGAGCAGGGGGCGGGTTAGCTATCCTCACATCAATCTCCGGCGCCCAAGCAGTCTTGGACCTTAGTCCGACTTCTTGGTACATGGAGAACCATGCCCTTTGTCCTGTGATGGAGTCTTTAAGTTTCCATGACAGGAATCGAGAGATTCTATGGAAACTCAGGTGACTAATCTGACGATCAAGTCGACGGTCTGTCCGAACTTTTGCGAGTGCAAGAGCCTTACAGGATTAGCACTGGCGTCCAAACTCTCCATGGGGCCCGTAAGGTCTGAATGAAAACATTCGACCCGGAAAATCGCCCGAAATAAGCTCAGAGCAACGATCGGGGAGGGGGTCCCATATGCTGCCCAGTTCAGCTTGCATGATCCCGCAAATGCCGATATTGAAAATGGCTGATTCGGCTGTTCTGCCCGAAAAACCGATAATCTCGGCGGGAAAAGACTTCAGCCAGCGAATGAACCGTGCCTAGAATTTACAAAAAAAATTCTTCCGCGCGACACAAAACACGAATCTCTGAGGGAATTAACAAAGAGCAATCTGTCTTTTGCCAGGTTCTATTCAAGATAGAAACCCAGAGACTGTTGTTTTTCAAACGCGACAGGCGCAGAACAAGCCCTGATCAATAATCGGGGGGCGCGATTTCAGATCGCGACTTTTTCACGCCGAGCCATCCGCTTGATCTACCCCTTGGGAAAACGGTCGACTATCCTATTCCAACACGCAAATCGGAAGACTCGCCCATAACAGCTTCAACTGGCGAGATCCCTCTGCGAAAAAGGGGGCCAACAATATGATTCTCAAGATACGAGACGGCTGTTTGAGGGAGAGCTCATGGCATAGAATCCTATCAGCAGAAACCAGTCCCTTTCCGAAAGCCTATCTATTCTAAACCCCGGCCCCGCCGACATCGAGAAAATGCTCTCACTGGGCCGGGTAAAGCTACCGACAAGCGATGAAAGACTCACTCTTTTCCTCAACCAAGTCTCTCCCTTAGTCCTCACCAGCCTGATGAGCCTCGTCATCTTCCACGGCTACCTCTTGATCCAGCAGAGCAACGGCGGCTCTGATCTCGTCAGCGCCGACATTCCGAAGAGCCTGTTGCTACTAAACGGTCAGAACCCATACTCCACACAGCCCTGGGCTTCACCATACCCACCACTACTCTTGTTGACGGTATCAGGAATCGTCCGGCTGACCAGCCTCTTCGCCGCTCAATCCTCCCTCGACCTCATCAGCCAACAAATCAGACTCCTAGGTCTTTTCGCAGACGCTGCGGTCGCACTCATCATGTACCTCTCACTTCGCTCCCGAACCAGCGACGCCCTTCAAGCACTCATCGCAGCCAGCCTATTCCTAGCTCTACCCGCCATCAGCACATCCCCCCTCTACTTCTTTCACAGCGACACATTCGGCTACCCCATCCTAGCCCTCGCAGCACTCACACTGGCCCAGAACCGATACTTCACGGGAACAGCCCTACTAGCAACAGCCACCATCTTCAAGGTCCACCCAGTCCTAGCCCTCCCCTTAGTCATGGTCTGGCTCATCCGAACCCAAGGCCTGCACAAGACCCTCCCAAGCCTCCTCACCACCGCAACCATCATCAGCCTAGGCCTAATCCTCCCCCTCGAGATTCCAGGCTACCAGCAATCCATACTCGGCTTCAACCTCACCAACCAAGGCAACGGATCAACACCCGCAATCATGATCCTGCTCAACACGATCCTACCCCAGACACTCCAGTTCGCCCCCACAGAACTCTTCACAAACCAAATCTGGATCGCCACCACAGCCGCGCTCTACACGATAATCCTTGGAACCGTCTGGACGAAAGCGAGAAGCCTCAGCCTGATCGATGTCGTCCTACTCGGACTAGTCGCCTGGCTCATCCCTCTAAAAATCGTGTACACCCACTATATCGTCTGGGCAGTCATACCGTTCCTCATGCGAGGCAGACTCAAACAGACAATTCTCATAGCTGGACTCCTCCAATTCGCCGACACACTAGCCTACTGGTCATCATCCCCAGCCAGCGGTCCCTTTCCCAGCATCGTCGCCTCCTACGGACCGGTACTGACGAGTTTAATCCTTCGGCTCGTTGGAGCAACAGCACTAGTCTTCGTCTTCTACTCGCTGAGGAAGAATCCTATCGACGTCTTTCAACATCGAAACTCACCAGTTTCAACTCCACTTTGAATATCACCAACGCCTCAGGGTCGTCCGGTCGCCAGATATGTGAAGCCTGCATCTTCAGACTCTTTCCTAGTTCGAAGATTCCTCGTATCGAAGAGGATAGGATTCGTATTCATCTTGGCCTTCACCTCGGAAAGGTCGACCTTTCGAAACTCAGCGTGGTTCGTCGCGATCACAACTGCATCTGCACCGTTAACCGAGTCCAGCACTGATCCCGCAGACAAATAGTGAACACTGCCCACCCTGATAGTCTCCACATACGGATCGAACACAACCGCCTTGACTCCAAAGCGTTGGAAGATCCGCAACAAGTCCACACTCGGACTTCTCCGAGTATCCTTGACACCTCCCTTGTACGCAAGACCCCAGAGCGCTACCTTCACCTTCCGCGGATTCTTCTTCAGTTTCCGGAGAGTCTTCAGCAACCTCTCGACAGTATGCTTAGGCATCCCATTGTTCAGCACCTCCGCCGCCGAAACCATCCGCAGAGGGAAGCCCGCCTTCCTTGCCTTGTAGACCAAGTAGAACGGATCCTTCGGAATACAATGCCCGCCGACCCCGGGCCCGGGATAATGAGCTATGAAACCGAAAGGCTTCGTCGCCGCCGCATCGATCGCCTCGATAAAATCTACACCCAGCGTTTCGTGCAGAACCGCCAGCTCGTTGACCAACGCGATGTTCACATATCGAAACACGTTCTCAAGCATCTTAGTCGCCTCCGCAACCGAAGGACCACTGACCGCCACAACCTGCGCCTGAAGAATCGCGCCGTAGAAGTCTGCGCCAAGCCGCGTAGACTCCTCGTCCACGCCACCGACAACCTTCGGAATACTCTTCACACCGAACGAAGCGTTCCCATAATCAATCCTCTCCGGAGAATAGACCAGAGCGAAATCGGTTCCAGCTTTCTTTCCTCCCCGCTCAAGCAACGGCCGAAAAACCTCCCCAGTAGTCCCAGGATAGCTCGTGCTCTCAACAACAATCAACTTGTAATCGGACAACCGGCCAGCCAAGCTCTTCGCAACCGACTTTAGAAACGAGAGATCGGGATCCCCATCCTTCTTCAAAGGCGTTGGAACACAAACGATCGCGATGTCCGCTTGGGGAACCGCCTCAGACACTTTCGAGTATGCTTTGATCTTGCCAGAGCTGACTAGATCTGGCAGGAGCTCCTCACTGTATTTGTCTTCGACATAACAGACTCCCCGGTTGATCTGCTCAACCTTGCTCTGATCAACATCGACTCCTAGAACGTTGAAGCCGGCTTGGGCCGACGCGACAGCGAGAGGCACTCCAACATAGCCCAATCCGATAACGCAGACTGTTGCATTCTTTGACGAGATCTTGTCTGCCAGGAGTGAGGCACTTCCTGCCAACCCTCAGTTGGCCCCCAACGGCTTGTCGAGAGTCTTTGCGACTCTGTCGAAATGAGTCTCCATGAAAAGTATTATTCTAGTTCCGCGTATTTCTTGCTTCGCCGCGCTTTCGATAATTACCGTTGCGGGTTCAGAACTTACTGCGAGGCGGGCTTCTCTTCGGTTGCCGGATCTTTCTTCTTCTGGGCCGACATAATTCCTGTTATGACAGTTGTCACGTTCGTCGGGATCTGAGGAGCTGTTGTCTGAGAAGGCTGAAGAACGTTTGACCCAGCTGGTTCTTGAGGCCTAAGAACCGGCGGAGACCGTTGAACCAGTAATGATCCCGGTTGTTCCCTTTGAGCCGTTGGCGGTTGACGACTAAGATCATGCAATGGCTGTTGGGGAAAAGGTGCTCCCATCTGCCCCGGCCGGGGACCTATCATAGGCACTGGACGGTTAGGAGTCAACTGGTCGAGGACTGAAGTCTTCTTGACTTCTACGCTAGGACCGGGACCTGTTGTTGGCTGCTGAGCCCCGGCACCAAGCGTTGGACCAAAGCTCATTCGTCTGTCAGCCATATCGGCCTTGAGTGCAGCCACCACCGGATGAAAGTCCAAGTTCGGCTTAGAGAAGGCTTCAGGCGCCTTAGTGCTCGCCTCGGCCGCTAGCTTGATCTTCGGACTAGAAGAGGCAACTTCTAGAGAGACTGCGCCGAACCTTTTCTCTCCATGCCTTCTCCTCACGAACATTAGACTTGAGATGGATCCAAGGACAAGCAGGGTCCCCAGCATTCCGATTATCAGACCGTCCGCCTGGAAGACGCCGTTAAGATATTCGCCGAGGTACTTGTTGTTTAGATACTCCTCCACAAACCACAACGATAGAGAGAGAATTACAACCGACTGGACCATGATAACAATCTTAGAAGCAGACCCGTGCCCAGCTGTAGAACCTGTGCTCACACTCGAATCCAACCCGCGGACTCCTCGCAACCACCTCAACGAAGCATAGATTCTCTGTTAAGATGAATGAAACCGGCGACGACAATCCCCAGTACCCGGATTTGGAATAGAACCAGAACTGACAGGAAGAATTCTGGATAACGGATTAGAGTATCAAGACTCTTTTTATCCCCGGGGTCATAGGGAGTGAAAGAAGAGTGGAGCCCGAACGCTCGTCGAGAAGCGTCTGGATCTTCGCTCCAAGACCCGAACCTCCCTCGCATGTAGCGATAGAAAACCGTAGCTGACACGAAATAGCGTGAGAAGCAAATGAGCGTAGTTCACTGGTTGGACCGTAAGAGCCTCGCAAGTGCACTCGTAGCTCTGTCAATAGCCAGTCTGATACTCCTTTCATCGGCTGGAAGGACCCATGCCGCTCCTACGGGCGCTAACTTTGATCATATTGTGATTATCGCAATGGAGAATCAGGATTATGCGAGTGTTTTGGGCGATGGCACTTCTGCAGGATGCCCATCCGGTACCGCTCCCTTCCTCTGCGGTCTGCTTCCACTAGCCTCCACGATTCCCAACTACCACAGCTACTGCATAGGGAGCAGTGATCCAGCCTGTGCTAGTGCTGGGACTCTCGGCAATCCTCCCTGTTCCGCCGCCTGCTATACCGCCGTAACTTCAGGGGCTACTTATGGATCGAGTGATGGTATTGGGACCGGAAGCATCAGTGCCACAAACATTTTCGACAGCTTGTCCTCCGCTGGACTCTCATGGACTGAGTTCTGTGAGAGCAACTGTCCCAGAGGACCAGACCATTCACCGTGCCTACAATACGCTGACACCGCGAATAGTCCTAGCTGTGTTACACTGTCAGGAGCTTTGATCGGTAATTCTCAAGTGCTCGGTAGCACGTCGAACTATGTCTGGATAACTCCTACTGACAGTCACAACATGCACGACAATACCGTATCTTCCGGCGACAGCTGGCTCAAATCATTCCTTGTCGGTTCAGGCTCGATCGCGAGTCCAGCATCAGGCTCGCTCCTCTCGTCTGGTCTGTTCACGAACCCTAGTTTCCACACTCTGCTCTGGATCTGGTGGGACGAGTATGATCCCAGCCCGAACATCCAGTATGGCCCAATGATTAGTAAAGGTTTCATCTCCACATCAAACAACTGGGACGAATATTCCCAGCTGAGAATGATCGAGAACAACTGGGGGCTACCTACCCTGTCGTATGATGCCCAGTCGCCAGTCATGACTGACATACTCGGGACTGGGGGTCCTCAAGCACTGTCCGCATCCTTCACCTACACCCCACTCTCCCCAGCAACCGGAGCAGTCGTGGGATTTTCCGGCATAGCTGCTGGAGGAAAAGCGCCCTACTCTTTCTCTTGGAGCTTCGGCGATGGGGCATCAGCCACAGGAGCGAGCGCCACACATGCATTCTCCAAAACCGGCACGTACTCTGTAACCGTGACAGTGACAGATTCCAACAGCTCGACCTCAACCAGTACTCGGCAAGTCACGGTTTCAAACTCGCTCCCAACGATAACCTATCTCTATATCGGCCTCATCGCCGGCGGAGCCATCAGCATCGGCGTATTTCTTGCAAAGTATCATTCTCGCAATCGAAGACTAGCGGCCGAGCTGAGGAGTCCTAGACAAACCCGCTCAGGCTCCGGCTCAAAATCCTGAACGGAAGAGGAAATTCCCGTCAAGAGATTTTGAAGACTTGTCAGACTTTGGTTTCGTAGTCGCTCGGGTTTAGGATAGGGCAGGCGGGGACGAGGCGGCGTATAGGGTTGCTATGATTCCTAGGACTAGAGCGATCACTCCCAGAACGAAATCGATCATGTAGATTCGGCTCGTCTTCGCGAACTTTAGCAGATAGGATATTACGACGATCCCTATCGCAGCCGATGTAGCGATCGCAATCAGGATGCCTGTCGGCTCAACAACTTGTATCGCGGTATCGACCTGGGATCTGCTGAGGATCAGAGTTACGAGGAAGGCGCCTAGTGAAGCGGGAATGTATGCTAGATAGGAGAGTCTGAAGGCCTGTTCAGGTTTTACTCCCATCAGCAGCATTGTCGACACAGTCATACCAGATCTACTCACTCCGGGAAGTGCGGCTATTCCCTGCGCGATTCCGACCATGACGTAGTTTTTTAGTCTCATCTCTTCGAGGCCGGCCACCGGTCTGAGTTTTGCGCGCGAGTATCTGATGTAGAATCCTGTTCCTATCAAGACAAGTCCGAGCAGGACCATTGGGATGCCTATGTTGTAGGGGCTGGTTGAGAGGACCTTGTCAGTCAAATAGTATAACGGGGCTCCAACCAGACCGGTTACTACTGTTACTACGAGGAGGTAGACGACTAGTCTTCGATCGTGGAAGAGGGAGTGGATGTCTCTCCGGAAGTAGACCAGTGCCGAGCCTAGTGATCCGATCTCCATGAAAAGGCCGAACGCGTAAGCCACAGCCAGAGGTAGTGAGAAGAGTAGTGTGGAGGCGAAGAGTACCTGGGTCTTGCTACTGATAGGTAGCCATTCTGATACTCCCTGGACGAGACCTAGGAGGATAGCATAGAGTTCATTCATCCGAATGATCAACCATTTCGCGACTATTCTGTGGGTTCGTGGACTGCGGGCTGAACCCATTCTTAGCTATTTGGAAGCCCAAACGGGGTGCCGCACAGGGTATTCCCATTGCGCGGGTTACAGCATCCTTTCATTCTATCCGTCCCACGGAAATGGTCCGTACTCGTAACAGGAGTAATTGATAGAACATGGCGGATAAGCCTAGCAAGGTCTGGGAGCCCTATTCCAAGATTGTTAAGATGACGGAGGAAGACTGGGCAGTTCTGGAATCAGTCTACAACGACTACCGATACCGTCAAGGAGATCTCCAGAGAACAGAATTCATCAAACGCCTAGTTGCGAAAGGCGTTACCTCCTACCTATACCAGCTCAAATCGAGAACGCCCGACGCGCTTGTGAGAATCGCCCAGGCCACCACCGCGTTCGGAAGCCAAGGCTCCAGATAGACCCTTACAGACCATTCCGGTTAAAGCTCCAACCCTGACCATTCAGAAATCAGTACGAAAAATCAGTATTTTTCATGGGCCGCGTCGCGATCGGCGCTGGGATGCCTGCTAGTCCCCTGTAGAGTGCCTGGGAATCGCCTTAGAATTGGAATCTTGCTCGTGATCATGTTAATTCTCTGAGATAGTCAAACGGCAATTTTGCCGTCTACGAACTCATTTCCATGCTAAATTCTGCGGACCCGTGAAATCTAGAATTTTCTGATCGCGCGCGATTCTCGTGACACAGATCCGGAGTTCTCCCGTCAACCGTGCTGGGTTCGGAGTTCGCGATAGACCAGAATCCCAGCTATGACGAGAGCCGCGACTCCTAGTGGAAGGAAGTATGCTTGAAGGGTGTTGGCGATCGCTGTGCTGTTCTGTCCCCCTAGTACGCCGAGATAGACCAGCGCGATATCCCAGACCAGTATTCCGGCGGCAGAGTAGACGAGGAAACGTTTCACGTCCATCCTTACGATTCCCGCGGGGAACGCGATCAGCGTCCTTAGCAACGGCACGAACCGCGCTAGTAAGACAACGCTCTTGCCATGCGTCGCGAACCATCTCTCGGTCGTCTCCAAGCGTTTCTCGCTGAATCTCACGATTCGGCCATACCGTAGAACCGCTGGTCTTCCAAGATAGTAGCCGATACCATAGTCCACCATCGTTCCCACCAAGCTCCCAACAGTCGCCACCGTGACCGTGGACCAGAACTCGAGCCTGCCTTGAGAGACAAGATATCCTCCTAGGGGAAGGACTACTTCGCTCGGAACCGGGAGGGTCGCACTTTCCATAACCATCAGGAGAAAAACTCCCAGATAGCCGGTCTGGTAGAGAAGGTTCACAATAGTGTTGAAGATCAATTCGGTGATTGTCATCGTTTACATCTCTAACCATGAATCCCGCTCGTGGTTCTCGCCGTCAGCGGGACACTGGCGAATAGTGTCTCGATCAGCCTGACAGTTCAGTAGGAGCCTCAGAGACCTCCCATTCGCCCATCCTAGGGAGTTCCTCGGTATCTTTCCATCCTCAGCATCAATCATTTCTAAGGGTTCGCCTCGCCAAGGTCGTAATCCAAAACGAGGACTTGACAATCAATGTTTCTGCTCGGCCACAGCTGCTGGAGCTACCTCTTCTCGAAAGCGACCGGGCGGAAGCTCAACGTCAACCTGCCAGCCTATCTCGCGCTCCTCTCCGGAATCCTACCCGACTTTGACATCTACTTCCAACCCTATCTGCCACATCACACCTACACCCATTCCTTAATCGTGATCATCCCGGTTGTTCTGGTGCTAACCTACTTCTTCGGAAGATTAGGCCTCGCCTTCTCCATCGGAATCCTTTCCCACCTACTCGGCGATTTCCTGGTTGGAACAATCCCGCTGCTCTATCCGTTGTACCACAACTTTGACGTTGGACTGAACCTCGGAATTCCCAGCCTAGCTGACACCATTCTCGAAGCTGGAGCGTTCGGCCTCGTCCTAGTCTATGCGTATCGGAACGGGGATTACAAACTGGTTCTGAAGCCCTCGCGGGACAGCCTGCTGCTTGGAATCCCTCTTTTCGCACTCGTCACACTCACATTACTCTTCGCCGGTGACAAGAGCATCCCTCTAGCAGAGTTAGCTTTCTCTCGGAGAGCTTTGACTGTGATCACTCTGGGTCATATTCTTCTCAGCGGAATTCTCGCGCTCGGTGTCCTGCAAGGTTTCAGATGGTATCTGGGAAATAGACGGCTCAAGCAGATGGCCACTGTCGAAGCTTCTTCAGCTCAACCTCTCGGATAATGGGCAGGGTTACGCGTCGCCTTAATCCATGACACTCCAAGAATTGATCCGAACTGGAGGTCCGGGTTATCCAGATACTGGAATGGTGGGACATTCCTCGCAGAGGATGGATCATAATCCTCACGGAGCTGGCGGTAATAGTTGGCCTAGGCGGCTGGGTGTATTCTGAATACCTCAACAACCCCTACTTTCAAATCTATGTGAACAGCCTCTCACCCATTCTTGTTCCAATCGTTAGTGTGGGATTCGGTATAGCCTCGGCCACTGTCGCGACAGTGCTCTATTTCACGATGAGGAATATCACACAGAGAGGGGGGCTGAAGGAGGACGAGCTCTCTAGAACTCGGGGCCCAGCCAAGAAGACGGGCAAGAAGCCTCAGATCTCGTCCTCGAGAAGCGAGAAACCTGTCACAGGAGGACTCGCAGCGGCTCCAAAGTCCAAGCCGATTGCCGGGACCTCTAGCCTTAGGCGAGGAACAGCCCCCGCCAGTAGGGCGGATGAGGACGAGTCAGACTAGACGGCATCCTAGAAATCTGCCCAGTCTGGACTCTGGATACTATCAACTCATTCCCTAAGGCACAATTCGCCCTTATCGAACCGAAGAGATAGACGGGCTGGATTCGAAGTCGAGGGCTTCTAGTTCCGGTGGTAGTTTACGAGCGAAGAGATCGAGACTGCGAGAAGACATATTCCCAGTCCTGTAAAGATCCTCGTAGTACTCCAGTCGTTTGTTATTGCCTACCTTGGGTTCTGGATGTACCAGAATTATCAGAACGACTTTTACTTCCAAGCCTACGTCAACGCGTCTCTACAGGGAAGCGGGTTCGCCATCGTTGCTCTTAGCAGTGTGGGAATCTTCAGCGCCGTAGCTATAGGTCTCTACCTGAAACTCCGGCGCACCCACAAGGAGTTGGAACATCTAATCTCGACGGAGCATTCCGCTCCAGAAGAGCAAGGTTCTAGCACGATTCTGGAGCCCCACGTAGAACAGCACCTGATCAATATGATAAGAAAGGCGACCCCAACCGATACGACCGCCCCCTCATCCTCAATACCAGTTCTAAAAAGAGAGAACAGTCGATCTACGCCATAGAACTTCGGCGCTCGAAAAATCGCTCAAGTTATGACTTAGCTGTAAATCAAACCAACAACGAATTGTGCTGTCAAAGGCAGAGATCGGAGAGCCCTCAGAGTCAGGCAATATTGGTGCAGTCTATGATCGTTGAATCATGATTCTATATTCCTAGGCGGAATAGCAATATGACATATCCTATTCCGCTTCTGACAAAGCTCAGCTTACTCGTTCCCCTTGGGCGGCGTGTGAAGGTTATAGGGACTTCCGTGATTGAGAATCCCTTCTTCTTGGCTCTGATCAGTAGTTCAGCTGTGACTTCGAAGTTCTTGGCGACGAGTTCATCTCTGACGCTTTCAATCGCCCGTGTGGAGTACATCCTGAAGCCTGATGTTACATCGCTCGATTCCATCCTGAAGGTATTCCTCAATACCCAATTGGTTGAGGCGCTCACCATTCTCTTAAACCAAGGTAGCTCTTGGACAAGTCCTCGGGTTTTTGATCGACAACCCACTACCACGTCGGCCTCTTTCGTCGCTTCCAGAAGCCGTTCGATCTCTCGAGGATCATGGTTCAAGTCGGAGTCCATTGTCAGCACATAGTCAGATTTCGGGTCCACCATGCTCAGGCCTTTCTTTGTCGCTTTTCCGAGTCCGAGTCTCTTTTCACGATACTCGACTCTGACTCGCGGGTTCCATTTCGCTAGCTCGCTAACTTTTTGCAGGGTAGTGTCTGTGCCTTCTACTACGAATATGACTTCATAATCCCTGCTTAGTGCTTCGAGAGATTTGATTAGACGAGCTGCGAATTCATCAATTACCTCTTCTTCATTGTATAGCATTATGACCGTGCTGATCTTCACCATTCTGCTCTTCTCCTGACTACACTGGTGTCAAATGTGGAGTGGTTTCTCGACCTCAACCTTCTGAGGAATCACTGTCCTTGGCTTGATTTCTGGTTTTCCTGACATTGTCGAGACCTCCGTTTCCGAGACTATGAAGTTTGGACTTGACGGTTTCCTCGACAGCGTTCCGACTGTTGAGCCTCGGGATCCATCCCAGTGACTTTAGCTTCGTCACGTCGAGAAGCATCGATCTAACGTCTCCAACCCATCCCCTGCCGTCGCCAAGACCACCGTTGAACTTGAACCGCAAGTTGATCAAACCCATAGTCTTCGCGACAGCAGTACCGATGTCTTTGACGCTTAAGCTGTCCTCTGTTCCCACGTTGAAGGCTTCGAGGGGACGAGAGACTCGATTGACCGTTGCCATCACGGCGCTAATGCAATCCTCGATATGGATGTACGACTTGTTTTGTGAGCCATCTCCCATGATGGTCAGCTCTTGTGGATTTTGGGCGAGCCTATGGATGAACTCGGTCACGACCCCGTGATTACTCCTGGGTCCAATAACATTGGCGAATCGGAGAATGATGCCGCGCTTGCAAAAGGCGTGGCAGGATGAGCCTACGAGGGCCTCGCCGGCTAGCTTGGATGCTCCGTATACCGATATTGGGTCGAGTGGTGAGTATTCTTCGGGTGTTGGAAGCACCTTTGCTTCACCATAAACTGTAGATGTAGACGCGAACACGATTGTCTCTGCTTTACTCTTACGAAACGCCTCCAGGAGGTTGTGGGTGGCGTAAATATTCTGACGAAAACAATCTTTTGGATTGTTGAGTTCCATCCTTACTTCAGGATTGGCGGCGAAATGGAAAACTACGTCACAATCTTTGAGCGCATTCTTGAGAGTACTGGGTCGCGTGCAATCTCCAACGATAAGCGTCGCGCTCTCCCCGTGTTGATTTGTTACTAGTTGCTCAAGGTTCTCTTTCGAGCCAGCGGATAGATTGTCAAAGATCGTGACCTCCCATCCATCTTTCACGAGCCTCTCCGAGAGACTAGAACCAATAAATCCTGCACCCCCGGTGACAAAGGCCTTCAAAGCAGCGACGACGCTCTATCGTAGCGCGTTTCTAGTTTACCAATTTCGGTTGGTACCAGATCCCCTTGCCTCAAAGCTAGCCACGTCCCTTCAATCTTTTGTGGAATTCAACCCGAAGTACATCGGTATAAGAAGTACTATGATTCTTGACCCAATGGACAGGAGTGATTGACCGTGAATCGAGATGGCAACCTCTCCTATTCTCATATTCCGAGACCACGTAGAGTGGCTAGACTATTGTGTCGCTATGAGTAAGCGTAGGCCTGAGCGAGGGTTGCATGAGTTCACGCCGTGAAACATCGAAGAAACCGCTCTCAGACCGTAACCGCGACTCTTTATTTCTGCTTCGGCAAACTCGCCAATATGGTGTATCACGTTTCTCAACGATCGCGTGAACAGTTTCCTCGTGTTCCACTCGCTGACTTGAAAGCCCACGCTTTGGAGTTGATGCAGTATACCTTGTCGAATTTCCTCCGTGTGAGTTTCAACGAAAAGACAGCGACACTCTTGGATGATCTTCATACTAGAGTCGAATATGCTCTTCTCCGTTCCTTCAATGTCCATTTTGATTACGTCCACTCCTGTTGGCACCACACTTTCAAAGAGTAGCACCTTAACCAGAATGTCTCCGTCAGCAGAGAGTGCCGAGGCGTCTCCGTCCGATTTCAGAAAGGTTGGACTGATTAACGAGCCGGTCACCGCTCCCCGAATAAGAGATACATTCTCAGCGTGGTTTAGTTGGATGTTGCGCTTCAAGAATGAGAATGCCGTGGGATTCGGCTCGACAGCCACCACCTTTCCTTCTGGTCCGACCTTTTCTGAAGCAATTAGAGTGAAATCGCCGAAACCAGCCCCGAGGTCCAATACGACATCGCTCTCGTTGATCAATGAAAAGGGATACGCTTCGGCAAAGTAGGTGCTGTAATAAGCCGCAACGAGATTTGGCGGCAAGCAAATCTTCAGATTATTGGCCCTGAGCGTTATTGGTTGGATTGTCTGATTTTCTCTGACCCTCATAGTCCTCACCTAGTAAAATTGGGCGAGAGCCGTCCCGTCAATCTTTTTTCCAATGAGTGCCGGCGAAGTGATTGTTACGAAGAAAATAGTGCTCATAGCGACGGCCGTGGAAAAATGCAACGTGTATCCATCCTTTTGCGATCTTCTGTTGCTTTCATGCATTAGAGGATCAAAACCTACTCGTATTCCCGGCGAGGTTGTTGCTCATTTATTAGGGGTCTCCCCGTCATTTGGCAGTTCGTCGACACCAATCCGCTTGAGAATGCTGTTAGAGAATGCACTGGCTGAAAAGAATGCGCCCCGGGCTCGGGCAATGGTAGAGTTTTCCTGCCATCCGGCCTCGTCATCCATCAAACTGTCGATCTCGCCTGCAAGCGATTCATAGCCGTAGTACCCTATCCCGAATCGACCTTTGGAAACGATGTCCACCCAAGGACCCCCATTCTCGCTCGCACACACGATTGGCACCGCACCTGCGTTCATCCCTTCGACGACAGATATACCAAAAGGTTCAAACCGAGACGCATGAATGATCAACTTGCTTCTTCCCAGTAGGGAAAGCAGAGTTTGCCTGGGGGCTTCCGGAAGAATGTGAACCTGTCGTTCAAGATCTAGATTTCTCACCTGGCGAACGAGGCTTCTGAAGTATGTGACATCGCGGAGGTTGCCTATTATGAAACATTTACAGTTTGTTTTCACCACGCTCATTGCTTGGATAACTTCCTCGAACTTCTTGTTTGGCTGTATCCCACCCACAGAAATCACGATGTTCGACTTTTGAGGAACCTTGTATGGGAAGGCATCAACCGGCGGGAAGATTGTTGTTATTTCTCTGTCATTGAAGGTCCTGCTCATGTATTTCTTCGTCACGCTAGAGTTTGCGACCGGCCAATCGACCCAGAGTCGGTCCATCTCGAAGAGCCTCGCCATGAAAGGCATGACGAGCATTTCTGACATACGTCTCAACACAGAAGAAGTCTCCAGCATTTTGTTTCTATACTTGACACGGCACGCGTAAGGAAAGTGGCTATACAACAGGCTCCTTACGTTTCGAGTCTCAAAGATTGAAGAAAGGGCTGGGGAATCATCGTTGAATACCACGAGATCAGGTTTGAACCGTTCCATTGTTCTCTCTACGAAACGAGTCACGCCCATCAGAACCGCCCCTACGTAGGGCGTGGTCATGGCGCCCATCGGCAGTTCGTGGCCGGTGCTACTGGTCAGAAGCGAAAAGTGCTGAACCCTAGATGTGGATAAGACGACTCCGAATATTTTCTCGAAGACCTCTGGCCTTGCACCCCAAAGCGAAACAAGGCCGACCTGAGAATTCGGGAGCCTAGATAGCGTCTCGGCAATCTTAATCGCAACAAATGACCCTCCACCTCCCCCGAAGCTCGCTCCGCCATTCGGACCAACAACGAGAAAGCGCTTCAAGCAGTTGCCATTTCCTCGTAAATGCGGAGGAGCCTGTCCGCGATCACATCTGGCGAGTTCTCGCCCAAAACTCTGCTCCTCGCATTGCGTTTCATCCGCCGTTTCAGGTTCTGATCCGAATCGAGGACCCTCATTGCTTCAGATAACTTGGCCGGATCTGGAGGGACAAGGAACCCATTCTGCCCGTTCGTTACCAACTCCCTCAAGACAGGCAGATCCGTAGCGACCACCGGGACGCCACATGAGAGTGCCTCCATGACTACCATGGGGGACATTTCCGAGAGAGACGGCGCCACAGCAAACTCCGCCCCTGAATAGAGTCCGGGCAAGAGATCTCGCGGTACAGATCCAATAAATCTGACCAGCGAATCGATACCGAGTTCTCGAGAGAGTATCATTAATGAGCTCTTCTCGACTCCGCTTCCTGCGATAACGGTTGTAAAATTCGGATGGAGTCTTTCAATAGCGCGAAGTAGAATTGATACTCCTTTGCGTGGATCAAGCCTCCCGACGAAAACAGCATAGGGGCTCTCACCGAGGTTGTAAGTCTCCCTCACTCTTCGTGCCCCAACCATGTCGGGCAGAAAGAAGTCCGTATCGATGGGGTGAGGGACAATGTTGATCCTTTCTTCGAGTCCAAGCCAGGCGCCGAACTCTCTAGCGACGATCGATGAGAGAGCAATGAACTTATTCACTCTCTTGATGACCCGTTGGGCCGTGAGCAGAGACAATGTCCGTCTGACGCGTGCTTCGGCACTGGATGGAATCTGCCCGATCCAAGGTGGAGGATTGTGAAGGGTGAATGCACTGGGGACGCGAGGCCTGAGACTTAGATACATCGCGGCGGAAGTCTCTTCATGAAAATGAGCAACGTCTGGTCTATGGGATAAGGTGACGGAATAGCCGGTCATTGCGGAGAGGACTCCACCAACTGAATGAGTCAATATCCATGTCGGGAATGGGGCAGGGAAAATCTTGATGGGAGAATGCACGGGATGGACTCTGACGTTTGGATGAAATTTAGCCCCTGGAATGACATCGCTCACGAAGTGGACCCTCGCGCCTTTCCGAGCAAGGGCGTTTGATAGGACGAACGCGTGGCTCTCTATGGCTCCTCCGTATGCAGGAGGAGCAGGAATTATGCCGGTACTAACCAGCATGATAGAAAGGTCCAAACCGAAGGTCACCGTCAATCCTGAGTATTGCGACTTCCGAATTCCTAAATACGCAAACGAGTCCATTTCCCATCCTTGTGAACCTTATGGTTTGGGCGTATCCTCGCAGGTCCAGAAAAATGTAGCTGACCGAGTATGCCTGCATAAGGCTAAAGGCTGAGTAGGAGGAGACGGGACCGTTGAAGGATAGATTTACCAGAGTAATCCAGAGATCCAACGAGACGATTGAAGAGCTAGACGTTGCTAGGATTCCAAGGGTCGGAAGTTTGGTTGTGTTATCATTCTCGTTGAAGAACGAATCGGCAGCTTGTCCCGGTCCTTGGCGATAGCTGATGGAGATCGGAACCGTTTGCCCGTTTGGCAGCGATATTTGCATTAACGTCGTGTTCTGAGAGATCCGAGAATAGTCGAACTTTTCGCCAGCGAAAGCGAGCATTCTGCACAAGAAGCTTGTCCTGGTCGAATTGTTCATCAATACTGAATAGCCAAGATGAATAATATTGGGTGGACTTGCTGAGATAGTCCGGTTGATTTGGCCGAAGGGCCAAGAGTAGCTGAACGAAAAAGAAGTTGAGTTGCTTGAAGACGATCCGTTTAGGACAGTTTTGAGCGGGGCAGAGACGAGGCTCTGAACATTTGTTCCTGCTGTGTTATTGAACGTGAGAACTTGGTAGTCATCGTCGAAAAACAGAAGCCCCTGAGGCCCTGATGCCTTATTCAAGAAGACCGCAGGATTATAGATCGTGGATGGAAAGAAGTCTCCAATAGTTACAGATCGGCTGTCGAGAACATAGTTACCAGCACTTATGATGTTTGCCACTCGAATTAACGCTAGATCGGGAGAAGTTATTACGTAGTCGACCGGTTTAGGTGTCAGCTCCGTTCTTTCGCTGTATCCTGCAATCCAGGCGCCCAGGGCAGGATAGTCCGAATATATCGCATTATTTCTGGCCGTGTGGAGAGAAAGCCAATCCAGACCCTGAACTATCTGACTGTCTAGAACCTGATTGCTCGCGGTTGCAATCTGAAGCGTCTCGAAGTCCCCTATCATGAAACCCGCTAGAATCAGACAAATGAGCAGTCCAGCCCCAAGTTTGACCCACGACCTATGCCGTTCCATGAGACCAAGCAAATATCTGTAAGATCCGGCTACGAGCAGGAAAAATGGGATCGGGAGGAAGTAGGCCGCCCTCTCAAAAATTGTGGGGTTCAGCAGATTGACCAGAATTATCGCCGCAACACTCGACGCACCAATTATGCTAATCCCGGTCTTGTCTCTAGCTTGAGCAAGCATAACGAAACCGAAGACCGAGGTTGCAATCAAGAGATACGCAGAGATGCTTAGCCTTGCATTGATGTAGATCAGCTGAGCAATGACCGATTCTGGCGATAGAGGCGCACTGGAAAACAGGTTCACGCTGTTGGTCACGAGAAAAAGGTAGGTTGGAATATACGGCGCGCTGAAGATTGCCGCCAGCCCGGCCGTCGAAGCATACGCTCGAACGGGAGGCTTGAATCCCAGACGAGGAATGAATGTTAAGGCACCTACAACTATGAAGACGATTATCGTGTATAGTGCAGTCAGCTGATGGGAGCCGATGGTCAACGACAAGAATAATGCAGCGAGCAGAGCATCCTTCGATGTAGACCTTCGGATTATCCTCGTCAAATAGTACAGTGACGGTAGTGCGAATACGAAAGAGAACATGTTCAGTGTCCCTCCCCATCCCATAATTTGGTTGAATGCTTCGCTAAATGAGAACATGAGAGAGGCAGCTGATGAAGCGAGTCTTTTTTGGATGAGGAGCTTGCACAGAAAGTAGAACGGGAAAATTACAATGCTAGGTACGAAGGCGTCGACGATCTTCTGAGCAAGAAGTGCCGGGAAGAGTGTGTTCATGGGCAGAATAACGAGAAGGTAGTAGAGTGGCGGTGCCTCGAGCCTGAAATTTGGAAATACGGGATCCGCTTGGGTATACGTGTGAAGAACTACTAGGTCGCCTCCCAAGTCCTCGCTGGGCGGACCAACTTGAGTATTTATCGCGAGAAACCTTACAAGAAATACGGCCACGAAGAGTGCAATTAGAGTGATCGTGTACCTCGTGACTCTCGAGCGGACCGTCTTGGTTAGGCCTGTTATTTTGTCGGAAAGTGTTGAGACGCGACCTAAAAGGGCGCGAAACCGGCTCATCTAATCTCTTTGTCCTGGTTGAAGTCGGAAGTCGTTGCTCTTAGCTCCCCGTTGCTCTTAGCTCCCGTTTTGCCAGCCAAGACCGCTCTTCTTGGATTGGAATCTAGAGTTGCTTTCTTAATTGTGCAAGTTTTCCCGCCTGTCGCCCCGCGGGTTGTCGATGACGGGTTACCTCCATCCCCAGTAGTCTTTCAGCGAGTGAGCCAACTAACACTCAGGACGTCGGTAATCAGAACCTTGTTGTCTGATCTACGGACGCCCAGATGGGAATAATTCATCGATCCGAATCCATCAATAAAAGCATCATGCTTGCGATTCGAGGCCATTTTTTGGTAACTTCTTCAAGCGCGAAGACAGCAGGAAGAGCAGCACGGGAATGCCATCTCTCCAAAAGCCGAATTTCGACTTTGAGTAGCTGTGACGCATCTGATAGCCAACAGGGACCTCTGCCACGTTGTATCCCAAGAGACGGCCGACTACAAGGATCTCTGAACTGAGCGACATTCCTTCTTGCCGCAAGGCGCTTGCAATCCTGCCTGGAAAAACCTTGAAGCCTGATTGAGTGTCGGCAACTTTCTGTCCGAAAAGTAGCCTGTAAAATAGAGAGAGAACTTGGTTGCCAATTCTGTGAGACAATGACATTCCACCGTCCGATGCGCTTTCTCTGCGCCCAATTACCAATTTGCCCTGGTTCGCGAGGTCGAGCATTTTCGGCAGTAGTGATAGATCGTAAGTGTCGTCTGCGTCTACAATAGCATAGAGGTTCGCTGTAACCGATTCAATACCACTTTTGATTGCTCTCCCGTATCCCCTCTTAGACTCGTGAACTACGTTCACCTTGGCCCTCCGTGCCTTTTCGGCGGTACCGTCAGAAGACCCTCCATCGACCACAACAATCGCCGCCTCAGGGACCATGGCAGACAACTTGGAAATTACTCTCGTTATTGTGTGCCCCTCCTGTAAGGCGGGAATTACTATCGCTACGAAGGGCCGCGACCTAAGTTCAACTTGCGGCCATGATAGTTGTGTAGAAAACGGGACGTCGGCTGGCTTCTCCATCTCGGAGCCAGTTACTTGCATCCTTCAAGCATCCTCGGGATTACTTTCTACGCTGACTTGGCTCCGCGAGATTTTGAAAGCTCGTCCAGAAACGCCGACCAGAGACATTACCTGCGTAACTATCTTTGTGTCATCGCCTTCAATCTCGGAGTCGCGAGCATCTACGATGTTCTGAAGGTGAGGCGTGACGACATAGCCAAGATGGCTTGGGTGTCCATTCTCACATTCCCAAACCCCAGAGATAGACGCAGCCGCTGCCATCGTGCCATCCAAAGCGGGCGAAGATTTCCTAAGGCAGAAAAAGCTTGAGTTTGTCAACGATATGGCCTCGAGTTACAACCGTTGTGTCACGAAAGAGTTGTAGGATATGTGTTTGATATGTCAAAACTGGACCTATCGGCCACCAACCTAGTGAGGATTCTAGGTTCGGAATCCTAGAGATATAGAACTACCCTCGAACAATTCGACCCTTATTCGACTCGAAGCCAAAGCCGTTTCGTGGATGCGATGGCTATTTCTGAAGGATGGACAATCTCTATGTTGCCGAGTCAAAGACTGAAGAGGCGGCCACCGAGCTAGATGGACCTTGTCCGCGCAGCTACTAGTTCATTGCACATCGAGATGAGCCAACTATCTTGTTGAGTATGCTACTGCATGTTTCCATTTTCTGCTCGGGAACGGAGACAACTATTAATTCAAATGGTTGTCAAAGTCCCCGGTAATGATACACATTGCCCCTGCATAGGGCAGTCTTCCTCGACCGGGACGGTGTTCTAAACCGCGAACGGCCCGACTTTGTCAAATCTCCCGAAGAGCTCGAGATTCTTCCGGGAATTGAAGGCCCGCTTCATGAGATTCAGAAGCTAGGATTCCGAATAGTCATAGTAACGAATCAGTCTGTGGTTGGGCGAGGACTTACTACTCATCATGAAATGTCGAAGATACACGAGAAGCTCCGTCAGGAACTCGCACGATTCGGCTGCGCGGTTGACGGTGTCTACTACTGCCCTCATCGGCCTGACGAGGGGTGCGATTGTCGGAAACCTGAGCCTGGACTGATCTTGAAAGCATCGAGGGAGCTCGGAATCGATACGGTAAGATCCTGGATGATTGGAGATAAGGAGATAGATCTCGAGGCGGCGAGGCGGGCGGGATGTCGTGGTATCAGAGTCCCGACAAATGGAAATGGTCTCAAGGAAGCGGTTCATAGTATTGCTCTCGCAGAAGATGGGTCTAAGGCGATTGGAACCTCTTGACGAAGATCCGAGCTCGAGCTCCTCTCCGGGTTAGTTATGCTGGAGGTGGAACGGACGTTCCTCCATACCCTGGATTAAAGGGAGGCGTGGTGCTCTCGTCAACCATCAAGAATTATGCTTACTGCTCTGTTGCGCCAAGGAGTGATGGTAAGATCACTGTCTCTCGAGAGGATCAAGATGTCCGTTATGGCCCAGAAACTATTCAGGATCTGAAGGGTGGTGGTGAAGTCGAGTTTGTTCGAGCAGTTGCCAAGCGGTTTGGTACAGATCAAGGATTTGACGCGAGTCTTCGTTATGACGCTTTACCCGGCACGGGACTGGGGTCGTCCTCCGCTCTTTGCGTCTCCCTCATAGGCGCGTTTAAAGAGTGGAAGGGGAACTCAATGACTGATTACGATATCGCAAATCTAGCTTACGATGTTGAGAGGAAAGATGTTGGTGTTCCCGGTGGAATGCAAGATCAATACGCTTCGACTTTCGGGGGCTTCAACCTGATCGAGTTCAAAAAGGAAGCCACCATTGTAAACGCTCTCCGAATTAAGCGGGAGACCTTGAACGAGCTTGAGTACAACAGCCTCCTCTGTTTCACGGGAACGACAAGACGATCTGGTG
>WNGH01000134.1_pt1 | contig 68275 bp, 56 predicted proteins | sample 5400631 | NCBI WGS metagenome assembly WNGH01 (sample SAMN13153373, study PRJNA577476) | soil metagenome | isolation source: 115 cm soil or saprolite under Garry oak tree replicate 1 | place: USA:California | collected 2016-06-15
CCAATGATGGTAACAGTGGCAGTTCGTAGCCGTTCTTGCCCTTCCTTGCCAATTTGTGCAAACAATGTTTGACGTGAATAGCGATCCAGTACGCTCATGGTGCGTGTTCTCCTGTGTTGCTTATAATGATAGATAAGATGTCTTGCCCGTTTATTGTAGCATATCGAGGAAGTGGAGGATGAAGTTTCAGTGTTCCATCAGGGAATGATAGGCGAAGTCTGTATTATAGAAATAGGAACAATATTCCGATAAGATCAAAGAGAACATTTTCTCTGGCTAACAACTGTAGTGAATTGTGTATGAGTTGGCAGTGGCGCATAACTGTGTTACAATGCAGGAAGCGTGATAGATAGAACGAGACCAGTACATTGTGCCAGGTAGCCAATAAGTGATGGGAAATGTAATGAAGAAAGTATTGGTTATCGACGACAATCCGACAATCGTTGAATTAATTAAATACGCTGTAAACCTGCAAGGGTCATATGAGGTTGTGGTGGCATATGATGGGGTGCAGGGTTTAGAGCGCGTCTATACTGAGCGGCCTGATTGTGTCATTATCGATGTGAAAATGCCACGTATGGACGGCTACCAGTTGGTGCGTTGTTTGCGTGGTGATGCCCGCACTGCTAACACTCCTCTGATCATTCTCAGTGCGATGACACGTGACGAGGATCAGATGACGGGTTTACTCTCAGGTGTTGATGAGTACATGACCAAGCCTTTTAAGCCAAGTGCGCTGAATGCGACGATTGAACGTGTACTGCGAGTGACACCGACTGAGCGTCAGCAACGTATGGACTACTTAGTACAGACTCAGGCAGAGCGAGAACAAGTATAGTACGGTACGTGCCATTGTTTCTGTACTATACTTTCTTTCTTACAGGCAAGGAATGGCTCTAGTGAGAAGGTTACCCTCCAATGACGGGGTTTGTTCCACAGGGTATACAGAGAACAGTGCGCGAACCACAACCATTACGTCAGCTACATATTCTCTTTGTAGACAGCGATCCCAACGGACGAGAAAGAATAGAGCAGGCGTTAGGGAATAGTTTCATTGTGCAGTATGCAACGTCTGTGGAGCAAGCTTGTGACTATCTTGAGACGCAAGTCCCCGATGTGCTGATTTGTGAGGTGCTGTTGGGATGTGAGAGTGGGTTAGAACTATGCCGCACTATTCGTACATCTATGGCATTGCACCATTTGCCGATCATGCTACTTACCTCCCTCACAACCTTCCAGGATAAAGTTGCTGGCTTCGATGCTGGTGCTGATGACTATGTAGTGAAGCCCTTTGATCCACGCCATTTAATGGCGCGGATTCGTCTACTGTCACGCATAAAGCGTATTGAACAACATAAGCAGCAGTCTGATTAGATATTGTGCTAGCCTGGGAAGTGGCAGGCTGCGTAGTGGTTGGGCCGTTTGGCTTCCAGAGGGGGGATGACCTCGCGGCAGACTTGTTGGGCCTTCCAGCAGCGTGGATGGAAATTGCAGCCGGTGGGAGGATCGACCGGGCTGGGAACATCACTTTCCAGGATGATGCGTTTGCGCCGCGCCTCAACCTCTGGATCGGGAACGGGAATAGCAGAGAGAAGTGCTTGTGTGTAGGGATGGAGCGGTATCTCATACAAATCTTCACTTGTTGCCAACTCGGCGAGGCGGCCCAGGTACATTACAGCTACACGCTCACTGATATGTTTCACTACAGAGAGATTGTGTGCCACGAAGAGGTACGTTAGCCCGAACTGTGCCTGTAAGTCATGGAAGAGATTGATTACCTGTGCTTGAATTGATACATCAAGTGCAGATACGGGTTCGTCAGCGACGATGAGTGAGGGATGGAGAGCCAACGCCCGAGCAATGCCAATACGTTGACGCTGACCACCACTGAACTCGTGCGGAAAGCGGTTGATATAATATGGATTGAGTCCCACCACCTGTAACAGGTGTGCTACCTGTTCACGGATTTCTTTCGGGTTGCCACGTTTGAAATTCTCGAGTGGTTCGGAAACGACTTGTCCAACCGTATAACGTGGATCAAGTGAGCCGAAAGGGTCCTGGAAAACCATCTGCATCTCTGCACGCTTTTTGCGTATTTGGTCCGATGACAGTTTTGTGAGTTCAACGCCATTAAAATTGACACTGCCTGCTGTGGGTTTAATCAATTGGAGAATGGCGCGGCCTATGGTTGATTTGCCACAGCCGCTTTCACCCACTAATCCTAGCGTTTCGCCACGGCGAATGAAGAGGTCAACGCCATCGACCGCTTTCACGTGGGCGACGGTGCGACCGAGCAGCCCCCCTTTAATGGGAAAATGCACTTTTAAGCCTTTAACATCCAGCAGAGTTGTCCCCATTGTTGCCGTGGTTGCTCTATTTTGCATGAGACAATACCGCTAGTCTGGATAGAAGCAAGCCGCGATCTGGGTGCCCCGCCCAACGGGCATCAACTCTGGTTGTTCCTTGCGACAACGGCTCTGCACTTTGGGACAACGTGAAGCGTAGGGGCAGCCAATGATGTCTTTAGAGAGGTCAGGAGGCTCTCCAGCAATAGAGGTCAAGCGGACGTCACGGTTCTCATCCAGGCGCGGAATAGACTGCAATAATCCAACTGTGTAGGGATGAGCAGGGGTTGCAAAAATCTGCTTAACCGGAGCAGATTCGACGATATGCCCGGCATACATGACGTTGACATACTGACATGTGCCAGCAACTACACCGAGATCGTGGGTAATTAACATGACCGCGGTACCAAATTCTCTGGAGAGGCCATTCATCAATTCAAGAACCTGTGCTTGAATGGTAACATCAAGAGCGGTGGTGGGTTCATCGGCAATGAGCAATTGGGGATTACAGGCGAGGGCAATGGCGATCATCACACGTTGCCGCATGCCACCGCTGAACTGATGAGGATAGTTTTTAGCACGTCGTTTGGCATCGGGAATACGCACGAGGTCAAGCATCTCGATGGCACGTTTCCAAGCCTGATCATTGCTGATATCTTTGCGGTGCCGTTTAACGGTTTCGGCAATTTGATAGCCAATAGTGAATACGGGATTCAAGGAAGTCATGGGGTCCTGGAAGATCATCGAAATTTTGCTGCCCCGCAAATCGGAGAGCTCATCCATATTTTTACTAAGGATATCCTCACCGTTGAAGTTGATCTCGCCACTCACAATTTTGCCAGGAGGGTTGGCAATCAAGCGCATAACCGAGAGCGCAGTGACGCTCTTTCCACAGCCGCTTTCTCCTACTATTCCTAGCTTTTGACCTGACTTCACTGTAAAGGAGACATCATCAACGGCCTTGACTACTCCACTGCGTGTAAAAAAGTAGGTTTTGAGGTTATTTACTTCCAGCAGATTCTCTACCATAATTATTTCCTCCACTCACTAGTCTTTTGATCGGGGATCAAAAGCATCGCGCAGGCCGTCACCGAAGAATGAGAAGGCGAGGACGATGATGACGAGTACCACGCATGGAACCAAGACCTCCCAAGGATGGGTAAAGATAGAATCATGGATTGCAGCAGAAATCATCAGGCCAATACTAGAGCCAGGTGCTTGTACACCGAGGCCAAGCAAACTGATACCTGCTTCATTCATGATCATGCCGGAGATATCGAGCGTGGCAACGACTACGACAATACTAAACAGGTTGGGGATGATATGGTGCCGAATAATACGAGCATCACTGGTGCCAGAGGCCTTGGCAGCTTCAATGAATTGTTGCTCCTTGAGTTGTAGCGTCTGTCCACGTACATAGCGAGCCATCATAGGCCATGTGGTGAAAGCCAGTGCGGATGCAACCAGAAGCAGGCGTGCATTGCCATTGGCTCCAATCAGTGGAATACTACTCAAGTTGTCGTCGGCCCAGCCGCCGAAAATACCTGTGAGTAGAATAAGGAACAGCATGCTGGGGAAGGCAAACATGATATCAGTGAAACGTGCCAGCAATTGGTCGATCCATCCACCATAGTAACCAGCGAGGACGCCTACTACGGTGCCAAGCACGATATCTAATGTTTCAACGAGAATGACCACCATCAGTGAGACAAGCAAGCCTTGCATGAGGCGTGCCAGGATGTCGCGGCCAGAGCTATCTGTGCCCAGCCAGTATTGTGCTGAAGGTAACTCATCCTCTCGATACCATTCCTGATGGTCGTAGGAGTGATACTGCTCTGGACCTATAGTTTCATGGGAGCCACTTTGATAGGTGCCACCTATATGCTGGTAAATAGAGGGGCCAAAAATAGCAATAGTCACCAAGAGGGAGATGAAGCCCAGGCTGAGCGTGGCACGCCTATCACGACGTAAACGCCGTAAAGAGTCTTGCAGGGGCGTTGGCGATTTCTCTTCCTCTTCAGGTGGAACAGGTCTACCAGGTATATCACCAGTTATATTGCTTAATTCTGTTTCCATAGAGAGGATACCCCTGAGCTTCTATCTTTTGTATCCATCTACTCTGTGCCTCCTATGAAGCCTTGATGCGCCGATCAACAAAGGCGTAAAGGATATCGGCTAGGAAGTTGCCCAATACCACGGTTACTGCTAATATGACTGTAGTTGCTTGAATAACAGGGTAGTCGCGCCTTTGGATAGACATGAGTGTGATTTCAGCAATACCGTGAATGTTAAAGGCATTCTCAATGAAGAAGTCACCGGTAACCAGGAAGCCAAATAGAATGCCAACAACAGTAACCAATGGGATCAATGCATTGCGCAGTGCATGGCGGTAGATGACTACTCGTTCCCGTAAGCCTTTCGCCTGTGCCGTACGTACATAATCTTGGCGTAAAACTTCCAGCATGCTAGTACGAACCAAACGAGCGAAATACGCTAAGCCGGTACCTGCCTGGACAAGTATAGGCAGAAGCTTGAATTGTATATCCGACCATGAATACTGCCAAGGGAAACCCCCAATCTGTCACCGGCCAATGAATGCCTGTGTGCAGGTATATCTGTACAACGATAATCTGCACAAAAACTGCGACAACAAAGACGGGAACGGCATACATTGAGAGCATAATCACCATAAGTGTGGTGTCAATCCAGGTGTTAGCCTTGATTGCTGAGAAGATGCCTAGAGGAACACCGATGACTATCTGTAAAAATAATGCCCAAAAACCTAATTCGGCTGAGATTGGCAGCCTATCTTTGAGTATATCCCAAACCTCACGGTCTTTAAACACAAAAGAGCGGCCAAAATCCAGGTGAAGCATACCAATAACGAAGTTGAAGTATTGTTGATACCAGGGAAGGTCCAGCCCATAGGCATGTTTCAGTGCTAAATATGCATCGCGGGTGTAGTTCTGGCCTAAGAGTTGGGTAATGGGATCGCCTGGGGCAAAATAGCCCACAATGAAGGTGATGAAGGTTACACCCAAGACCACGAAGATGAGGCCGATGAACCTTTTAATCAAAAATTGAACCATTTTATGCCCCTGTATCAGGTTGTATTTGTGCGAGAGAAGATGTGACACTCCACACGGGCGTTGCATTTCTCAAACGGGTTGATTTTACTGTATTGTAGGTGACATTTCTCTAAGATGTCAAGCATCTTTATGCGTTGGCTCTCCATCCTTTGAGGTGAAACATGACTCGCAAGGATGGGGAGCCGACAAGACCAGTTAATGAGGTGCAATAGAGACCTTGGCCCAATCATTGGGTGGGAGCGTAGCAGAGGCAGTGGGAAAGCCCATGACATACGACTTGCGTAGGCAGAAGTCTCTCCTCTGGTAGAGTGGTAGCCAGGCGACATCATTGACCAATTGCTGCTCTGCCTGATTGTAGGCGTGTAAGCGGGCATCCGAGTTCGTGAGTATATCAGCTGCATCCATTGCTTGTTGTACCTGTTTCTGTTGTTGTGCATGAGTACTGGCATTATTACCGTAGTTAACGGCGTTATAGGATGGACCATCACCGAACTGTAATGTGAGCCAGTCTTGCGGATCGGGATAATCAGCACTCCAACTGGCGACCCACATCTGTAAACCATGGGGATTATTGACGCTCTGAAAGATAGCGCTGAACAAAGACAGACCGTCCAGAGCCTGGGCTTTCACATCTATTCCCAGGACATCTTTCCACATCTGTCGCTCAGCGGTGATTTCTTTTTCGAGATCTGGTGAGCCGCTGCCATAGGAGATTTTAAGCGAGGGGAGTGTTGCTAGAGTCAAACCTTCTTCGCGCAAACCATCATTGAATAATTGCTTGGCTTTCAGGCCATCTCCGGCAGTTGATGCGCCAGCAGGGCACTGAAGATGCTCATTATAGCCATACATACCATGTGGCACAATATGGCAGGTTGGTTTATATTCGTTTTTCCAGACAGTGTTGACAATCGTATCCTTATCGAGAGCGAGTTCAAACGCCTGACGGATCTCAATGCTATCGAATGGCTTGATCAAATAGTTCATGGCAATGTATTCGATAGCCAATTCATCGCTCTGACGGAGTTCTTTGTTGTTTTGGAGCTGTGGATATTGTTCTGGAGGGATAGCTGTGACATCAACCTGATCGGCCTGATAGGCAAGGTAGTTGCTTGTGGGCGAAGAGTAGAAGCTTTGGTTAATCTCCTGTAATTGAGGTTTGGGGCCATAGTAGCGTGGGTTGGGTACAAGCACAAAGCTCTGGCCAGGGACGTAGCTTTTGACTTTGAAAGGGCCAGCTCCACCTTGACCCCCATTATCTGCAAGGTGATCTGTCCACTTTGCCCCCCACTTGTCGATCACACTTTTCTCAACTACGTAGGAAGTGGGGTATGCCAGGGCAGAGGGGAAGTAGGCCGTTTGCTTACTCACTTTAAGGATGACGGTGCTATCATTGGGCGTTAAAATACTGTCATTGATGAGGGAGGGGATTTTGCCTCGTGTGCGAGCCTTAGCGTCCCGAAGTAAGCCCAGATAGGTCAATGATATACCCGAGTGCTTAGCGACCGATGGTGACAATGCGCGATCAATGCTATAGGCCACATCATGCGAGGTAAGCGGCGTTCCATCACTAAAGTGCAAACCGGGTTTCAGATAGAAGGTGTACGTCAAGCCATCAGGTGACCTAAAATAAGAAGCTGCCATTTGTGCCTGTGGGATGTGGTTATCATCTAACTGAACTAGTCCAGTGAAAATCATACTGATGGCGCTAATAGATACGCTATCTGAGACCTGGGCTGGATCGAGGGTATGGAAATCTGTATCTGGAACAGTTGAGCGATAGACTTCCTGGGGAGGGGTATGAGTGCAGGAAGTGAGAAGTATGCCTATGACGCATAAAAGAGTAGTCAGGAATATTGAAGCGAACTGTTTGTTATGGTGCATGTACCATATCTCCTTATTCTCTTGAGCGGAAGTCACTACTGGTATTGGCCAATGTAGATATTGGCCCAGTCATTGGGGGGAATGATCCCATCGGCGTTATCGACAACACCGATGACGGTGGGTTTACGCAGGAAGGCCAGTGTTTCTTGATCCATGGGTAGCCATGCCACGTCGTTGACCAGTTGTTGTTCGGCTTGCTGATACGCTTGTAGGCGAGCTGCAGCATTGGTGTTCTGATCGGCAACTTCCAATTGTTGCTGCACATTCTGTTGCTGGGCAACGTCTGAGCTGGTATTTTGCCCATAGTTCATGTTGTTATTGGGGACGCCTCTATCGAATTGGCGCGTGAGCCAGTCCTGTTGATCAGGGTATTCGGCGACCCAGGTGAGGCCCCAAAATTGTAAGCCTGCCGGGTTGCCGGTGGCAAGGGTAACTTGAGTCAAGAGGGTATTGTAGTCAACAGGATCGGCTGTGACGGTGATACCTAAGACTTTTTGCCACATCTGGATCATGGCCGTGACTTCCTGATCGAAGTTGCTGTTGCCTGTGGCATACGTCAGTTTGATGGGTGGTATCTGTGAGATGTTTGTCCAATGCTCTTCCTGGATACCCTTTTGTAATAAGGTTTTTGCCAGCGAGGGGTTCCCTTTGAGGTTCTGGGTGCCGTCTGGTCCGGTGAGGTTGGCATTATAGCCTGGCATACTCTGTGGCACGATATGGTTGGTGGGTATGACGGTTCCTTTCCAGGCAGTGCTGGCAATGGCCGTTTTATCAATGGCGAGCGCAAAAGCCTGACGAATATGAATGTTGTCGAAGGGAGGTGTGAGGTAGTTCATAGTGTAGTAGTTGATCCACAACTGAGGTACCTGCACAAAATCTTTGCGCTTTTTATCGCTGGTGAACGTGGAGACAGGGACGCCGGTAGTATCGACCTGCCCAACTTGATAGGCATGATAAGCAGCGTCGCTCTGGGAATAGAAAGGAAAAACAACTTTACTTAACTGGGGGGGTGGGCCGTAGTAGTTGGGATTGGGAACAAAGTCGATTTCTTGCTTGTGCGTGTATTTAGCAATCTTGAAGGGACCGGAGGAGCCACCCTCGGTCAAATGATCTGTGAAGCTGGTTTTATAGGTAGTGATCAACTTCTTTTCGACAACATAGGAACAGGGATAGGTGAGCATATTCAGGAAATAGGGAGCCTTCTTTTTGATGAGAATGATCAGCGTATTTTGATCCGGCGTAAGCAGGCTATCATTGATGAGTGTAAAGGTAGGGATAAAACCAGCGAGGAGTCTATCCGAGTCCCTGATTAAGGATAGGTAGATGGGAGCGACAGGTGATTGGGTCGCGGGTTGTAAGGCTCGGTCGATACTATAAGCCACGTCTGTTGATGTCAATGGCGAGCCATCGCTAAATTTGAGGTTGTGACGCAGGTGGAAGGTATAAGTCAGACCATCGGAAGAGACATCCCAGGATGAGGCAAGTTGAGACTCTACCTGAAGCTTGTCGTTAAGCTGTACTAAGCCGGTGTAGAGCATTTGAATGGCATTCATCGAGGGTTGATCGGCTGCAAGGACGAGGGCAGGATCAAGGGTTGTAATATCTGAAATGCCGACTTGTGGGACTGTATAAATTTGTTTGTTCGGCGGTGCTTTGACGAGTTTTTTTGGCTGTGGGTTGCCACCATTCAGGTTACAGCCGACGAGCAAAAGTGCCAGGAGAGAGAGAAAGATTGGTAGTAGCCTGACGGTTTGATGTTTATTATAGTACATAATGTGTCCCTACATATCCCCGTTAATTTGTAAACGTTCGTGGCTAGGAATTATTCACCAGAGTATTGCGTTGAGCGAAGGTGGCGGCTCGTAAGGCAACCTGTAGGAAGGGTTCGGTGTTGGTGTTGGCGAGGGCATGAGGCCATGCCATGAGTTCTTCAGCAGCAGCCTGGACGATTTGTAAAGTGTGACCTTGATCGGCAGCAGCGTCGGCCTGGGCAGCAATCAGGGCGATGGTGGCGAAGAGGGCACGTCTCTCATTACCAAGGCGCAGGTAACGACGGGCGGTAGTTGTTGCTCCACTTAAGTCTCGCCTGTCTAGTTGGGTGTAGAGATCATCCAGCAGCGATGAAGCAATGAGGCCACCACCGATAGTTCCTGTAGAGGTAGTGGTTGCCTGGGATGTACTGGCTGTGGCTTGTTGCAGCGATTTTTGCAATACGTTGATGTAGGCGGCAGATGTGAACAACAGGGGCAGAGCAGCGATATCTTGAACCTGCGCGTAGACAAGGCGGACCGCAGCTGAGAACAGGAGGCCGTGAGCAGCCTGGACAAAGGTGTTGCGGTCACCATCACTGACCAATTGCATCAATTCGGCGGCGGTGAGTGCAATGACGGAGCCAACCCCACGTGGCGAGGCTCCGCCTTTGATGAGGGCATCATAGACACCCTGACAGATCTGAGTCGTATCAGCATCACTCATAATGAGGCGACGGAGCGGCAAGGCGTTCTCTTCTTGAGGTGCGGCCAGACGGGTACGCAAGCTTTCCAGGCTGTGAGCAGGATTGTCATTGAAAGTACGCACATCGTGAATCCAGGCAGGTTCTTCGGTGTGCAAGGGTAAATGGGGAGCAACCCAGTGTAGAATATTGGGGGCGCGATTTCCCCATTCGACGGCATCAAGTAACTGGAAACCACGGACAGCGTACATCAGTGGATGGCCTGCATTCTGGAAGGTGGTAGAAATACCATCGTAGGTTCGCACTTCCATAGTGCGATAGTCGGCACCGGTCCCGTACAGGCCAAATAAGAGCCGCTCGACCATGGTGAGATCGTTGTTATAGACAGCATTGTGCATGTATTCGCTGACGGTTTTTCCTTCGGGTAGTTGGCTGGGAAAGAATGGTTCGGGATATGTCTTATCTGCCGTCTGGCCTGCGCGTGTAGCAGGGGCGGTGGCCGAGAGAGCCTGAACGAGAAGTGGCAGTTCACGTGCGTGGCTTTCCGGGTTCTGCTCGGCCAGAGGTGGCAGGGCAGAGATCCAGTGACTGAGGGCGGCAGCCGCATCGAGGGTCAGGATAGCATGACCTTCGTTATCACCATGAGCGGTGATCATGCCAACGCGCCCAAGCAGTTCGGCGGCTGGTGCGCCGCGTTCGAGGAGTGCTTGGGCTGCGTTGATGATCTGGTGGCTATCGCCAGTTATTGCGGCTTCAAGAAGGCTTGAAATATCGATTCCCATACCAATTGTTGGCATATATCCTCTCTCCCCACCCGGTGTAAGGCCGGGTGTTATTTCTGTTGTTGTAGTTCGCGAATAGCTCGCTCTATGCGTGGAATATCGGCATATTCTTCGTCGAAGAGTTTGAGGCCGCGCTCTAAATAGAGTTCTGCCAGTCTCGCTCCGCGTTCACTGGGGTCCATCGCGGCGGAAATCAACTCCTGCCCCCGGTATTTTTCCGGCATGCGTTTGACGATGCGCTGCATTTTCTGTTGTGTCTCTTGCAAGATGCCAGTATCATGACCTTCTGAGGCATAACGCGCCATACCAATCAGCTTGCTTAGCTCGGTTAATCGCTGGCGATCGGTCATCGTCTGGATGAGCAAATCTTCGGCATCCAGATCGTCGAGCGGTGTGCTAATTTGATCTATTACGGGAGCAACGGGTGTGTTCTCGAAAGTGAGGGTATAGTTCAGATAAAGCTGCCCATATTCCTGACAGCCTTCCTGCACCTTTTGCATTTTAGCCGCCTCATCTTTGGGACCGATAGAGCCAAGGTCGCATATGTCATCATCGCGATGCTCGGCCAACATTTGTATACGCTCGAAGCTGGTACCTTCTTCCAGCATGGGAGGGATAGGTACCACGCTGACATTGGCCGCTTCTTGCAGATCTTCTGGCGACATTTGCGCAGTGAGGAACGCTGGAAAGTATTTTGCCAGTGATAAGGGTATGGGGGGCACGATGCAATAGGTGCAAAAGACGGTACCCGCATCAGACGTGCTGCGTGCGATAAAGATGGCGTGTCCTTTAGGGGCTTGTGGATTACCACGTAGGAACCGCATATCCATAAGAAAAAGTCCTCTCGATGATAGTATAACTCTGCCAGATAGAAGCAAGATAGTGTACCTGCTCTATAATAAGCTCTTTATGCTTTTATGGCAAGTATGAATGTTAATTTAGTCCTTTACGGAGCTGGCCCAGGCGTTTGACCAGGTCTTTGTTGGTGCGTATCTCGTTCTCTGTCAAATCCTCACTGGTGGTAGGGATGGTGTTTTCGTAGTCCTGGATGTGCTGGCCTATGTCACTGGGGCCAACGATCTGGGTGAAGGATTGCAGCAGGGTACGGGCCTGCTGATCCTGGTTCTGATAGACAAAAATGATGGCACTCTGAGCGTAGAGTTCAACATACTGGTGCAAGAACATGCGCCATTGCTCTGGAGTACTCAAGGTATGCATGACTTGTTCGATGAGGGCGATGGCTCTCGTGAACTCGGTGTGCGCCGCAGCCAGCTTGGCCTGGAGGAAGAAAAGGCCACCACGTTCATAGTGGGTATCAGCCTCACCTAGTGACTGTTGCTGCTGTTGGTAGAGTTTGAGAGCCCGCTCAAAGGCGGTGGAGGCCTCTTCCAGGTTTCCATTGCTCCGATACGCTATACCGAATGAGAGGAGCGTATCGGCCTGACCGGACAGGTTATCACTGTGATTGAAATGTGTCAAAGCCTCTTCGCAGCCTTGCAGGGCTTCTTCCCATTCTTCGCGTGCGATATGGGTTTGCGCTATGCCCAGCAAAGCAGTCCCTTCGCCATCACTGCTCTCAAGTAACTGGAACTGTCGACTGGCCTCTATGAAGGTACTGGCGGCACTATCCAGTTCGCCACGTGCTAGACGTGTGCGAGCCAGACCAACCAGGGCTTCGCTCGCCTGCAATGGCTGCTGTTGTCCCTCGGCCTGATTGTAGGCAGCACTGAAGCATGCTTCAGCCTGAGCCACGTCTCCCTGTGTTAACAATAATTGTCCCTGTATGGAGAGCAGCAAAGAGGTCTCTTGTTCTGCCAACGGGTTGCTGTGGATGGTGGATGTAGCCCGACTCAAATAGGTGTTAGCCTCATCAAGACGTCCGGCAAAGATTGCGAGATGGGCGAGGAGTATTTGCGCTTGGGCTATGGAGTCGGCTTCACCCAGTTCTTCCATACGAGCCTGGGCATTGCGATAGTATTCTCTGGCCTGGGCTGTGCGTCCCTGCTGCTGGTAGACTTTGCCGAGACCAAGCAAAGCTCTACCGACCATGAGATCGTTGTGAAGAGTGTTGGCTAGTGTAAGGGCGTTGTTGTAGGTGTGAGCGGCAGTGGATAAAAGTCCACGTAAGCGTTGGATGTCAGCTAAGCCGACGGTTGCTTCGGCCTGTCCCGGACGGTAAGCCATGGCTTTGTAGGCCCGCAAGGCTCGTTCCATGGTGGCGCTGGCGTAGGAGAGTTGACCACGGTGTGTATTGATCTCGGCCAGGACGCGGCTAGCATGGGCTGTGCCAAGGGCATTATTGTGGTCGCTATAACGTGAAAGGGCCAGTTGTGTGCTAGTCAAGGCCTGAGAGATCTGTCCACGAAGTTGCGCAACCTCAGCCAGCCCAAGGTTGCCATCGGCCTCGCCCAGTTCGTATTCTATGGAGCGAGCCTGTTTTATAGCTTGGGCGAACATTTCGGTAGACTCATCCAGTTTGCGTTGATCGAGATAAATGCGTCCCAGGCCCAGGAGGGTATCGACAATGCCAAAGGTATCGCGTTGTGATTGGTAAGCTTCCAGAGCGCGTTGATAATCGCTGGCTGCTTCATCGAAGTGACGTGACAGGCGGAGCATATCGGCAAAGCTACGGCGTGCATCGGCTTCATTGATGCGATCATGCGCGTTGTCAAAATAGACGATGGCTTGTTGATAGTATTCGGTGGCCCGAGAAGTATTGCCTCGCTGTAGTTCGATATGTCCCAGAGCCAGAGCAACGCTACCCTGGCCCTGAACATTGCCAGCACTTGTATAGAGTTGCTCAGCATGTGTGTAGGCTTCCACAGCACGGTCGAGGTGCGAGAGCTGCCGTTCAAGGTGGCCGATAGCCAGAGCAGCATGGGCTTCATTGAGAGGACGCCCGGCTTCGTGATAGGTTCTCATGGCCCTCTGATAGCTGGTGATGGCCTGTTCAATTAAATTATTTTCACGCTGGGCATCGGCGAGCAGAGAACGGCAATCACCAGCGCGTTTGAGGTCTCCCATTTGCCGGAACTGTTTTTCGGCGTCAATAAACGCCTCTGCCGCCACTTCTATCTTGCCCTGACTGTAGGCATCGATACCAGCCTGGAGGTACTTCTCGGCGGCTGATTGATCCTGTGTTGTCATAATGATTTATCCTTAAATGATGTTGGTTGTGTTCTCTTGTATTCTTTTTCATTGTAATGCGCTCTACCAAGAAAGTCAAAGGACATTTAGCGCAAAATCCGCGCTAGGATTGTGGGTATGCTTGTGATAGAATACAGCGTAGTGGTTCGGTTCGGAGAGTGCTGAATCTCAAAAAGGGCATAAAGGAGTTTTTGCATGTACGAAGATACCCTGGCACGAGTAGACCTCTTTAATGGACTAGACAAAAAGGAGTTGCAGACACTGAGTCGCAGTTGTCAGGAACGAAAATATAGTGCAGGTAGCACGCTGATCAAACAAGGTGATACGGGCGTGGGACTTTACATCATCACTCATGGCACGGTACGTATTACGCACGCGAGCACCCCTGGTGGGCCGGAAGAGGAACTGGATACGCAGGGGGCGGGTACTGTGCTGGGTGAGATGGCCTTACTGGACGATTTACCCCGTTCGGCTACGGTGACAGCAGTAGAGGATGTAACAGCTTTGTTGTTACCTGTCTGGGAATTTCGTGCGACGTTACGCGGTAATCCTGATATTGCCATAAAGCTGCTCTCGGTTCTGAGCCGCCGCTATCGTAGAGTTCAAAATCGTCCGTACGATCATTAATTGTCTGCACGACTTCTCATCCCTGTAATGGTGCATGAGGTTTTTGGCCAGAGACGTTGTTTGCGGCGCAAACAACGTCTCTGGCCAAAAACCTCATGCAGGATTTGCTACTGTGTGGCTCCTTCTTTTCCAGTTTGTGTGGGTTTGGTCTGGTTGTTGAGGAGGCGTTGTATCTCCTCAAACATGGTTTCGACATCACCGAAGGATCGATAGACGCTGGCAAAGCGGATGTAGGCAATCTTGTCCATGTGTTGCAGGCGTTCCATAACCAGTTCGCCGATGACGCTGCTGGGTATCTCGCGCCTCCCCAGATGGTAGAGTTCCTGTTCGATCTCTTCGACCGCATTTTCGATTTCGCCGACGGGCAAAGGGCGTTTCTCGCATGCTTTACGAATGCCGACATAAAGCTTTTGCCGGTCAAAGTCTTCACGCCGTTGATCGCGCTTAATGACCATCAGATGAGATTTTTCGACGCGCTCATAGGTACTGAAGCGCCCTTTGCAGGTTTCGCACTCGCGTCGACGATGAATGGCGTCACCGACGTCTCGCGAATCTTTGACCCGCGATTCTGTGCCGCCACAGAAAGGACATTTCATCAAAAAACCGGGTGCGGAGACCCGTCTGCTTTCAAGCGACGGGAGGAAGCACCCGCTCCTTTCCTTGCTGGTAGCTATACCCGTCACTGTGCACGATGAGCGTACAAAAACGATGGCTGATCCCTTGTACGGTCTGGTGCTGTGTGGTGAGATTGAAGGAGCCGCTCGTGCGCACCGCCACCCGGCCCACATACCTGCCTTGTTTGGTTCCCTTCGGCACGACCGCCCGCACCAGGTCGCCCGTCTGAAAGCCTTTGACTCGTTTGGCTTGCTTGGGTGCGGTGCGCGGGAAGCCGTAGCGGTCCATCCGACACATCTGCCGCGAGCCGTGCCCTGTCGCCCTGATGTGCAGGGGCACCACGCCCCGCACGTCCAGGTGCTCCGGCGTGCTGACCCCCACGCATGCCGCATCGAGCCAATGGGACTTGGGCAGCCCCCGCCTCACGCGGTTGTACTTCGTCCTCCCGCCACTGCCGCATTCCACTGGCAGCCCGAGGAGCATGAGCCGGTCGTGCAATGCCCAGCGGGTTGCGTTGACCGCCGCCGCATCCCGCAACGGCGTCTTGACCTGAGCCAGGATGCGTGCCAGCCGCTCAGGCTCATCGGCGAGGAAGTCGCCAATATCCTGGTTGCTCTTGCGCTGGTTACAGGGCGTGCAGGCCGCCACCAGATTACTCACCCGGTTGGAGCCCTGCTTGCTGCGCGGATGCACGTGATCGAGTTCCAATGGCACCTCGCGGGCGTCACAGTAGGCACACTGGTGCCCCCACTTCAAGAGGACATACTCGCGCACCTCAGAGCCCAAGAATCGGGTAGCCGGGGAGGTATTACTACCTCCCAGCCCCCTAAGAACCGCACGTGAAAGTTGTCCCTTCATACGGCTCAAGCCTCTCTAGGGCACGTTTCCGTACCCGGTTTCGTTACGTCTAATTTCTGGTGATGCACCTGTCTATGGCAATTGGGATGGAGCAAGAGCAGGTTAGAAAGATTGTCCGTTCCACCATAAACCCGGTAGACAATGTGATGAACATGCCATCCCGTTTCTTTGGTGATTTTCTGGTTACAGATTGGACATTTTCCTTCTTGCCCTCGCCAGAGAGCAATCAACTTTCTCCGGTTGAGCCAGCTTTGAAGCCACTTGAGTCCAATCCGTTCATCAAAGTAGGTTTCGTAGGCTGGGTCATAAGGATTAGCCTCCCCCTGGATAAGCCGATGCCGCCGAATGGCGGTGGCGGCTGCTTTTTGGAGGTGGACGGTCAGAGTTTCCCCTTTCTTTCCTTCTACTTCTCCGGTAAACACCCATTTTCGTTTGCCAATAACGTGAAAGTATTTATCTTTCACCCATCGTCGCCCTTTGGTCGGGTGCCTTCTCTTTGCCCATTGCCACAACGTCTCGAAGATCGCGCTATCCACTTTGTTGAAGGTTCCCTTGCTTGCCACATGTCGGTGATACAAGGCCCATCCCCGAATAATCGGGTTCAGTTGAACGATGAGCTTTCCTGCTGGGGTTTGTTTGTTTTCCTTCACGATTTTTCGGACTTTCTCTAAGAGGTCCTGTACGCTGCCTTTGGATGGCTTGATGAGAAGCTTTCCTTGGTATTTGCGTACATTTTGTCCAAGAAAATCGAACCCGTTCTCGACATGCGTGATGACGGTCTTTTCCTGAGAGAGTTCTAGACCTCGTTCGCGCATGAACCGTTCCACCACTGGCTTGACTTCCTGTTCCAGCACCTCTTTCGAGCTACCCGAAATCAGAAAATCGTCTGCATACCGTATAAGATGAACTTTAGCTTTGTTCCCTTTGCGGGTGGTTGGTCGGATAACCTCCCTGAGTGCCCGTTCCAGGCCATCAAGCGTCATGTTCGCGAGTACAGGTGAGCAGATGCCCCCTTGTGGTGTTCCTGCTTCTGTGGGATAGAGAACGTGTTTCTCCATGAACCCGGCTTTGAGCCATTTCTCTAGGAGAGCCTTTTCCATTAGAATATGGGTTAAGAGCCATTCATGAGAAATGGCATCGAAACATCCTTTAATATCGCCTTCTAGTACCCATTGCGGTGAGTGTTTCCTCGAAAAGATGAGGAAGCATTTCTCCATCGCATCCGCCGTTGACCGTTCTTTGCGAAAGCCGTAGGATTGGTGATCGGCCAATGTTTCTGCTATTGGATCAAGGGCGAGCAGGTAAAGAGCCTGCATCGCTCGACATCGCATGCAAGGAATACCAAGCGGGCGCTTTTTGCCGTTCCGTTTAGGTATGTAGACGCGCCTGAGCGGTTGGGGATGATATCCTCGTTGCTTGAGCGTGGCTACTGCCGCTGCTTTCTTCTCTGGAGTGTCCCAAATGATTTTGTCCACTCCTGGGGTTGCACCCCCATCATTTTCTGTCACTCGTCGCACAGCTATGGCTTTGCCGCTAAACGAGTGGGTCAGCAATCGCTGTAAGGCTTTCACCTTACCCCGTTTGCCTTCCTTCGTGGCCTTCACAATACGCGCTTGGAGCCGACGCACGTTGTGGTTGGTGGCCTTCCAGTCAATGTCATGCCATCCTTCCACGATCTCGTGGGAAGCTGCACCAGTCTTATCAACCGTCATCTGCTTTGTCTCCTTAGTCGGTTTGCCGAACTCTCTTGTGATGAGAGACCACATGGAAGTCTGCCCGCTTGCGCGTGGAATGATGGTGCCAGACTTGGCTCAACTCCTATCCTCCCCATTACAGGGTGGCCTTCGCTTTCTCCATATTCTTGTACCCACACCTCTATCAGCGTCCCTTACGAGTTGCTTTCCCTTTCGGGAGAGATATGGGCTTACCATGTTTCGTCCCAATGTCAGAGTGGGATGGGTCCAACCCTTTCCGCCGGGAGCTTTGGTGTTCACGACAGGAGAGCACTCACCTCCTGTACCAGCTCCATTACCATTTGGTTCAAGCCTAACAGCATCTTTGGCTTGTTCAGCATTACGACGTTTAACGGGTGTTCGCATTTGCTGACCCTATCACTCAACCCTAGCTCCTAACCGCTCTGATGCTAGCAGAACTATCGTCCTCTCACGATTTCAATAGTCGTCTTACGACGATGGCTTCATTGTTCCAGGAGCTTCACAACCGCCAGATTACTCTAGCCGCATGTCCTGGTAGGATACTGCTGGTGAAACAGCAGGTCTCATTGCAGTTTGCGCTGCCGAGACAGACATTGGGGCGACTTCATGTCGCACGGGTGCCCTGCTGGTACTCCACGCCCTCGCTATCCGGGTGGTCGAGGGCCTGCGTATCGAATCTGACCAGTTCCTGGCTGATCGCGTTCACCGGACAGAGCCGCAGCAGACGCCGCACCCACGTGACCGCGTTGCAGATGCGGCTCTCTAACGACGGTGGCAGCGTGCCCTTCTTTTTGCGCCGGTTGTCGAAGCGTGGTTGGCGGTACCTGGTCTTGCGTTGCCTGCGACTCCTTCTGAGGGCGCGGCGGCTCGAGAGAGCCCGTGTGATGTGCTTGCCTCGGTGCCTCAGTTCAGCGGCCCACACCACTTGGCCGCTGGTATCGTTGATCACCGCCAGCCCGGTGGTTTGACTCCCCGGATCGACTTTGACTCGAAGGGGTTCAAGAGCAGTTGCTCGACCGCACGCTTGAGGATGATGGTGAACGGATAGCCGCGATACACCGCCGCCTTGCCTTGCTTCAAGAGCAAGCGGGCACGCCCCGGATGCAGCGGGTTGAGCGGTCGCTTCGTCGTGTCTAAGACAAAGACCTCTGACATACATGACTCCTGTGTGATGTGCCCGCATGGGCCTCTGGTTGCCCAGGTAATGCTCACCTCGTCAACGTTGCGAAGCGGTTTCGGGGTGGACAGCACACTGGCTTTACCCCGTCAGCCTGCTTAATGCTGCCCCGAAGCGGTCCGGGCTGGTGAAGCACCCGGACGTTCCTATGCATTCGCTTCCAACGGAGCCCCGTCAGTCCCTTGGAGACTGGTGGCTGAGACTGGTCAGAGCGGGGCCTGCGTGTCACCACGCAAGCCCGTCCCGTTGAACGGGACGGGTCTCTGACTGATAAATGTTACTCCATGGTGCTGAATGGTGGTATAGAATTATTTTATCACGCGAGGGATAGCTGTAAATAGTAGGGCACAATTTATTGCGCCCCACATTTTTCTCAGAATTTACGTTGGTTTATGAGGAGAACAGCAGTTGCTTCTTGAGGTGCGGTAGCAACGCTGATGGTGGAGACGTGATCGGTTGCTGGTTGGACTTTACCAATATAGCCTGAGCGCAGGCGTGAGCCTTCGCGCCAGTAGGCATACCAGTAGGGGCCATGTCCATGTCCATCGCGACAGGTGCCGCATGAGGTTTTGCCGCATTTACGATACTGCAGTTGGTACGTGATATGTTGATTGCTTGGTAATTGCGTCATAGGCTGCTTCCCTCCCACAAAAGAGTTCATCGTGTAATCATTTTGCTCGATGTTTCAACATCAGCATATCATCATTAGATGAACATTTTATGAATATATCGTCTGCAAAAATTACACAATGTTCATTTTTCGCAAATTATATCATGAAAAATGTGTCAATAGCATGAAATATTATTCATAATAAGAAATTTGTCATTATTCGGGAGCCTCACCGCCAAGAAAGCTTCTCTATGGTATAATGAACGTAGACGCAATACCCTATCCCTCTTGCCCGGTTTTGGATGTATGTCTGATTTGGTTTTGTTGTATTGTGAGTTGTTGAATGACGGAAAGAGAAGTCAAGGTATGCAAATCATCATTAAAGGTAAGCAGATGGAGGTCACTTCCCGCCTGCGAGAGCATATTGAGCGGAAGGTGCAACGCTTGGCTCGTCTGGTGGATGAAGAGGCGCGTGTCGAGATAACGATAACAGAGGAGCAGACACGTAGTGCGCGTGATCGGTATTCCGTCCAGCTCGCTCTTGCCAGTGCCACCCACCCCGTGCGTAGCGAGGTAAGTGCAGTCAATGCGAATATGGCCCTTGATCTAGTGCTGGACAAAGTGATGGCTCAGTTGGGTCGCTATAAGGATCGTCAGACGACGACGGTACGGCATCGTACGCCCGCGGTAAAAATTCTTTCACTTTCGCGTTCTGGTAGCCTCTCACTACTAGAGTCGACTGAGGACGAGGAGAGGGTGAAAGCCAGCCAGCAAGGAGAGAGGCATGCTGGAGCTACGTCTGCTATTAGTAGCGAACAAAACGAAGAAATCTGGTCGAAGGTGGTTGAGATTCGACATATGCCGACGAAGCCGATGGACGATCAAGAGGTTATTGCGCAGATGGAAACGTTCGGTCTGACGTTTTTCCCTTTCTTTAATGAGGCGACGAATAGTGTAAATGTGATGTATCGTCTCGATAAAGGTGGTTATGGCTTACTTGTCCCTGAATTAGATTAGTCCTTCTAACAGACAAGAGAGCGGCTGGACTTCCAGTTCGAAAGAAGTCCAGCCGCTCTCTTGTCGAGGGAAACTTATATACTGATTTCAAATTGCCACGGACGAGGAGTTGTTTCCTCAAATTGGCTAAGAGGATCGGCTGCACGGACGATCAAGGTGCGAGCATCAGTTGGAGGAAGAGGGCGGAAGCGTGCATTGCCCTGGTAAACAGCTTGATTGGGATTGCTCACCAACTCAGGTCGGGCGAGCAACATACCGCCGCGGTCTCCGGCCCATTGGGTGCCGAGGTTGTCGGAGATAAAGAAGATGATGCGCGGTACGAAAGCAAAGCCGACGGGCAGTGGGGGGCGAATCCAGAGGTAGTGCAGCTCAAAGTGTCCTTCATACATGAGGAGTTGTTGTAACATCAAGACCATACCGTTTTGCTTTTGCTCTAGCTCGACGGTGATTGTGCGTGTAGGTTCACGCGGAACGGCTACCGTACCTGGAGTGGATTCTAGGGGAGCAGCGATGACGACAGGAGGGCGTGAGGCCAATTCGAGGGCCTTAGCAGAAAAGGGCGATGGATCGTGGAGAATCTCGTTACAGAGCTGCAAGCAGATATCACAGATGTAGGCTGCACCTGGGCCTGCGACCATACGGCGCACTTCTGGTGGGCGACGGCCGCAAAAAGAACAGCGAGCCTGTGATCGATCAAAACTCATGTCTCTCATCCTCTAGTATGAAAAGCGAACGCACTCTTTAGCTGTGGTGCGTCTGCTGCAATGCAGCGACAGCCGCGCTATGTAGTCCTAAACGTTCGAGCAAGGAAGCGTGTGCTTCCCATTCTAAGCTATCATCAAGTGTCGTTAACGCTGCTAATGGATCTGGAAGAGGTGTATCCTCTTCGGATGATGAAACGCCGTTCGTACTTACCTCTGCGTTATCATCTGTTATTTCAATAGTACCAAGGTTACTGGTATCTGTCCAGTGCTCGGGACCATATTTACGGCGCAAGGCCAACTGGATGAGATGATCGGCAAAGTGGGGGTTTTTGGGCAGGAGTGAGCCGTGCAGATAGGTGCCGTAGGTGTTGCGGTAGATTGCTCCTTCTGTGCCATCTTCTGCGTTATTGCCGTGGCCTTTGAGAACTTTGCCGAGTGGTTGGGCTGAGCCGAGGTAGGTACGTCCACCATGATTCTCGAAGCCGACGAGGGTGGTGCCATTCCAACTGATGGCAATATTTCCTATGCAGCGGGCGACTCGCGGTCCCTTATGAATAGTCCAGGCATCGAAAACACCCAGACCACGCATATCTGGGCCACTAGCCGGACGGTAGTAGTGGGCCAGCAACTGGTAGCCTCCACAAACGGCCAGGACGGGCATATCATCCTCGATGGCTGCCCACAGACCAATGCCTTTAATCTCAAGTAAGTCCTGGGCGACGGGGGCCTGTTCTTTATCCTGACCTCCACCAATGAACAGCATGTCGTATTCATCTGGAGCCAAAGCATCACCGATGCCCAGATCAACGACTCGTAGTTCGATGCCGCGCTGCTGGCAGCGTTGGCGCAATACCAGGATGTTGCCGCGATCCCCGTACAAATTTAATTGATCGGGATACAAATGTCCGAGTGTCAGTTGTGGCGTTGTACTATGCTGCATCACTGTTCCTCCCAATAATGGGGTGTCAGACCACGCCGCTCTAATTCACGATGTATTTCTAACAAGCCAGTATACGTCGGCACTATAAACAAAGTTTCACCAACCGGTGTTTGCTGGATAGCCATGTCCAGGGCTTGAGTAATGCCATAGTGTTGTGACGACGTTATCTGTTCATGGGTTATGCTGGTGACTGCATTATTATTCTTTTTCTCTCGTCTATAACGGTTGTACCTGGCTACCTCTTTGCGGACTGCTCGCAGCGGTGCTGGAGGAATGATGGTGATCTGCTCCCGCGCCATTCCCGCGTATTTCAAACGGAGAGCCAAATCCAGTGCGCGGCTGCCAGCTATAACCAGGGTGGCAGTGTGGCCGATAACTCGCTCGAAATCGACATCCCAGATCCAGGAGACGTCACGTCCATCGGCAATATTATCGTTAAGCACAAAGAGGACATGCCGCTGCATTCCCTCGCTGAAGAGAGTACGCAGTACCTCATTAAAACCTGTCGGGTTTTTTGCCAGCAAGAGGCGCACGGTACGGCCTTCTACCTCGAGGCGTTCGCCACGGCCAAAAATGGGCTGAAAACTTTCAATGCCCGTAACGATAGGCTGCCAGTCTATCTCAAGAGACTGGACAACGGTAATCGCGGCCAGGGCGTTGTAAACGTTATAGAGGCCCGGCAAGGGAACAACCATGTCGTGTTGTGGTGTCGTTGGAGCAAGGGAACTGGCAACGGTAATATGCTGGCGATCAAAATCGCTGGATTGTACGTGGGTGGCGCGTACATGTGGTTGTGGTCGTGCGCGTCCACAGTTTGTACAGTGGTAATGGCCCATATGGCTGAAAAAGCGGATGTCATAAGTGTAGTCCCCGCCACATTGTGGACAGGTATGTGTATCGATGACTTGATGGCTTTCCGGGCCAGCATGTTGCTTAGCTAGATCAAGCTCCGCGTCGTCGATACCAAAGTAAAGTACGCGCCCGCTAAACCCATCACCCAGGCTAGCGATGGTTGGATCATCGGCATTGAGGACAAGGATGGTGTCGGGTGCAAGGGTACGAATGGCTTGTTGCCAGCGCGAGGCAACGCTATCTACTTCACCATAGCGGTCAAGTTGGTCGCGGAACAGATTGGTAAAGACGGCGACACGCGGGACAACGGTTGGCAATACTTGTGGAATGACAGCCTCGTCAACTTCAAAGATGGAGATGGCTTTGCCTGAGCGGCGCAAGTTACCCGTGGGCAAGGCACGCATAACGAGCGAGCTAGCGATACCGCCCATGAGGTTAGAGCCTTCGCGATTGCGCCAGACACGCAGTCCAGCCTCAGCGAGAATGTCGGCGATGAAACCACTGGTGGTGGTCTTGCCATTAGTACCAGTGACAGCAATGCTACCATACTGGAGTTGGGTGGCAAGATGGCCGACGATATCGGGATAGACGCGTTGGGCCACCAGTCCAACAATGCTGGTGCCCCCGCCGAGGTGCAAGCGACGACTCAAAGCTCCGGCGGTGCGTCCACCGACGACTGCCAGCCCGGCGCGTAGTGATGGGTGTGGGGAGGAGGAGTTGTGGTTGGTAGAGCTTTCGGGAGACTCTGGTGAGTGCTGGGATTCGCTCGTTCGTTTGCTTGGGCGTGAACCCCTGAGGTGGGAGCTAGCACGAAAAGCTCTAAGGGATGGCCTCTGTTTTGGCATGTTGTCCTCCAGACCAGCATTGGTTGCATTGTTGCATGTGCAGCAAGCATAGCATGGGTAAGCGATGTGGTCAAGCCCACCCCATGATGCGTTTTGGTGGAACCCTTGACCCCCATGTTACTCTTTGAGGGAATTTTTTTAATGTGAATACGTTTCAATGGATAGAGAGCCACTTTGGTACTTGTCAGGGTGTGCTATTCTATGCTGTGAGATGAGATGTGTACGAAACTCATACAACAAGGGAGTTGTTGATTATAAAGAATAAGCGGGTAGAACGAATGGCAAAGAAACTTGTAATTGTAGAATCGCCAGCCAAGGCCAAAACCATAGAGAAATTTCTTGGGCGCGACTTTGAGGTAAAGGCTTCTATGGGGCATATTATGGATTTGCCCAAGAAGGGGCTGGGAGTGAATACGCGTAAGGATTTTGCGCCGCAATATGAAGTGATTGAGAAGAAAGATAGGCTGATCGATGAGTTGAAAGCAGCCTCTCAGCGTGCCGAAGAAGTCTATCTGGCTCCAGACCCTGATCGCGAGGGTGAGTTTATCGCCTGGTCGCTGAAGCATGCGCTGAACTTGCACAATCCCCGGCGGGCTGTCTTCAATGAAATCACGAAAGGGGCCGTACGTGAGGCGATTCGCAAGCCGCGTGAGATCGACGAGGATCTGTTTAATGCTCAACAGGCGCGGCGTGTTCTGGATCGACTGGTGGGCTATAAGATCAGCCCGTTGCTGTGGAGGCGTATTCAGTCAGGAACGAGTGCCGGGCGTGTGCAGTCGGTAGCTTTGCGGCTGATTTGTGATCGTGAAGCTGAGATTAAGGCTTTTGTGCCGGAAGAGTACTGGAGTATCACAGCTACCTTGAGCAAGCAACGACAGAAAGAACGCTTTGAAGCCCAGTTGTTCACGCGCCTCAAAGATATTGCGACGCTCAGTGGTGAAGAGAATGGGGGAGACGGTGAAGAGCAGTCAGCCTCTAACGGTAATGGAAAGACTTTAAAAACGGAAAAAGGGCGCATCAAGATCAGTTCAAAGGAAGAGGCCGATGCTATTCTGACCGATCTCAAGGGAGCGACGTATACCGTGCTAAAAGTTGAGGAGAGAGAGTTACGCCGCCAACCCTACCTACCGTATACGACCAGTACGATGCAGCAGGACGCCTCGCTACGACTGACCATGAAGCCAAAGAAGACGATGAGCGTAGCCCAGCAGTTGTATGAAGGTATTGAACTGGGCGAGCGGGGGCATCAAGGTCTGATCACTTATATGCGTACCGATTCGACGCGCATCTCCGAAGAAGCACAGGCGCGAGTGAAAGAGTATATTGCTGAGGCATATGGCCAGCCCTATGTCGGTTCAGGACGCACAGGTAAGGCCAAGGCGACGACGCAGGATGCTCATGAGGCTATTCGCCCGACCGATGTGACGTTGACGCCCCAGGCGGTGCGGTCACATCTAACGCCTGATCAGTTCAAGCTGTATAACCTCATCTGGCGGCGTTTTGTGGCGAGCTTTATGACGCCTGCCGTGTTTGATACAGTGCGCGTAGATATTGTGGCGGCGCAATATGTCTTTCGTGCTACTGGCTCTAATCTCAAATTTCCGGGTTTTTATGCAGTATGGCCACGTGAAGAGGATGAGCGGCTTTTGCCAACACTGACAGCGCAAGAAGTGCTTGACCTGCACAATTTGAAGCCAGAACAGCATTTTACGCAGCCACCACCACGCTATACCGAGGCCAGTTTGATCAAAGAACTGGAAGAGCAGGGCATTGGGCGACCAAGTACCTATGTCCCGATCATCAGCACCATCCAAGATCGCGGGTATGTCGATCAGGAACAGCGACGTTTTGTTCCGACGTGGCTAGGTGAAACAGTCAACGAAGTGATGAACAAACACTTCCCTGACATTGTGGACATCAATTTTACGGCTGAGATGGAGCGGCGCCTGGATGATGTTGAGGAAGGGCGACAATCGTGGGTTGAGTTTCTGCGCAACTTCTATGGAGACTTTAAGGTCAGCATGGAAAAGGCCGAAGCGGAGATGGATCGTGTACAGAAGCCGGTTGAGGAGACAGACGAACTGTGTCCTGAATGTGGACGTAATCTGATTATTCGTACCGGTCGCTTTGGGCGTTTTATCTCCTGTTCGGGGTTTCCAGAGTGTCGTTATCGTCGCTCGTTTATGAACAAGACAGGGGCCTTGTGTCCACAATGTGGCGGAGACCTGGTGGAACGCAAGACGAAGCAGAAGAAGCGTATCTTCTACGGTTGTAGCAATTATCCCACGTGTAATTTTGCCATATGGGAACAGCCCATACCAGAGCTATGTTCTCATTGTGGTGGCCTGATGGTGGTGCCCCGTGCTGGACAAGAGCCGGTGTGTTACAACGAAGTTATTGCCGTACAGCGTGGGAGTGAAGATAAGCCGCAACTGGATAGTACAACAGCGGTACGCTCAACCCGCAGAAAGTCAGCAACAGCAGAAGCAGATACGCGAGCAGTTGTGGCTCCGAAGACCACCCGACGTGCTGCCACCACGACCCATAGAAAGGTTGCTGAAGCCGACACCACGGAATCAACAAAGACCAGGAAAACAAGTAGTAGAGCGTCAACCACAAAGAAGACAACTACTCGTGTTACTGCTACTAAGAAAGTAGCTGCACGAGCCTCAACTACGAAAAAAGCAACGGCAGCGAAAAGCAAGGGTCCGACCAGCTCAGGTCGGAGCAGGAAAAGCTCCTAAAAGGCTTTATTGAAAGCTTAGTGCAGTATCCTCAGACGGACCAAGGGAATGGGAAAAAGCCAGGGAGCTTGCCACCGCTTGTCATGCTATCGGATGCGTCTCATTCTAGCAGAACCAATCCCAACAGGTCAAGTGTTTTTGCATTAGGCACAATCAATAGTGATGCATACGTTGCGCTCACATATACGTTAATATGTGCTTGGTAGGATGAAAGCTTTCTTGGAAGTCGAGCGGCAACAGATGGTATAATTAATAAGGTTAGCGAATTATTCAAAGGTGAATAAGCTCTGCCGTTGGAGGTTTTTTAATGCCACACGCCATTACACTCATTCCTGGCGATGGGACGGGACCGGAGATTACTGAGGCGACACGCCGTGTGCTTGAGGCTACTGGCGTTCAATTTGACTGGCATATAAAGCAGGCGGGACTCGAAATGCTGGAGAAGCATGGAACGGTTCTACCCGATGAGGTGATCGAGTCGATTAAGTGTACAAAAGTTGCTTTGAAAGGTCCGATAACAACTCCTGTAGGTAAAGGTGTGCGTAGCGCGAATGTGACGCTGCGCAAGAGGCTCGATCTCTATGCCAATTTGCGTCCGGCAAAGACCTATCATGGTCTGCGTTCGCGCTACGAGAATATTGATTTGACAATTGTGCGTGAAAATACAGAGGATTTGTATGCCGGTATTGAGTTCCAGAGAGGGACGCCGCAACAGGAAGAGATTATTGAGGCGATTGCCCATACAACGGGAATACAGCTGAATACTGACTCAGCTATCAGCATCAAATTTATTTCTGTACTGGCGACGCGGCGGATTGTGAAGTTTGCGTTTGAGTATGCGCGAGCCAATGGGCATCGGAAAGTAACGGCGGTGCATAAAGCCAATATTATGAAATATTCTGATGGCCTGTTTCTGGCTACGGCGCAGGAGGTTGCTAGAGAATATTCTGATATTCAATTTGAGGATCGCATTGTAGACAATATGTGTATGCAATTGGTGCAGAAGCCGGAAATCTATGATATTTTGGTACTTCCCAACCTGTACGGTGATATTATTTCTGATCTGTCGGCAGGTCTCATTGGAGGACTAGGAGTTGCACCGGGAGCGAATATTGGTAGCCAGTATGCGGTCTTTGAACCGGTGCATGGGAGTGCGCCCAAGTATGCCGGACAAAACAAGGTCAATCCTATGGCGATGATGTTCTCAGGTGTGCTCATGTTACGCCACCTGGGCGAACGGGAAGCGGCTAATCGTTTAGAGAAAGCCATTGCTCAGGTTATTTCTGAGGGCAAGAATGTAACCTATGATCTGAAGCCACGCCCTGATGACCCAACGGTGGTGGGTACATCACAGGTAGCTGATGCAGTAATTGACAAATTGCAAAGATCGTACTTCTGAGTAGGGTTTCAGACGACAAGCAACCACCGGCGGAACGCCGGTGGCTGCTTGTCGTCTGAAACCCTATGACCGTTTTTATCTTTTAGTGGTTTTGCGCCATTTATGGCGTGCATGGATGTAGCGAATAGTGCCGGAATGTTTACGCATCATGACAGAGGAGGTACGCGCACCCCAGCTAAAGTATTGGACGCCTTCGAGGAGTTCTCCGGTAGTAATACCGGTAGCTGCAAAGGATATATCTTCTCCCTTGACCAGATCATCAGTACGGAAGACTTGATCGAGATTAACGCCATCTGCTTTAAGTTTCTGGCGTTCCTCATCGGAGCGGGGCCAGATCTTGCATTGGATAGCGCCACCCATGCACTTAACGGCGGCTGCGGCCAGTACGCCTTCGGTTGCTCCTCCTACGCCCATTAAGACATCAACGCCGAGATAATCTTCCATAGCAGCTTGAATGGCTGCTGAAACATCACCATGCTCGATCATGCGAATACGCGCCCCTACTTCACGAATCTGGCGAATGAGCTCTTGATGGCGAGGTCGATCGAGGAGAATAACAGTAAGATCTTCAATACGCACATCCTTTGCACGCGCAATGCGGTCGAGATTGACAGCGACTGGGGCATTGATATCGATGACGTGCTTGGCGGCGGGACCAACCGCAATCTTGTCCATATAAAAGACGCCGGGAGGGGCTGAGTACATCGAGCCACGTTCTGCAATGGCTACTACGGCCAATGAGCCTGGAAGCCCTTTTGCGAGAAGCGTTGTACCCTCAACTGGGTCCACGGCGACATCTACTTCTGGAGGAGAACCGTTACCTACCTGCTCACCAATGTAGAGCATAGGAGCTTCGTCCTTCTCGCCTTCGCCAATCACTACGACACCGCTCATATCAACGCCATCGAGTCCCTGACGGATGGCATCTACGGCAGCTTGATCGGCCATTTCTTTGTTGCCTTTGCCCATCCAGCGTGCGGCGTTTAAGGCACCTGCTTCAGTAACACGTACCAACTCCATAGCTAGATTGCGCTCTTTGGTAACAGAGAGCTCAAAACCTTCTTCTAACATAAGTCCTCCTTAGATGTGTTTAAATGTCGATATGGCGAGGAGAAGTACGTGCGTGTTCGGCACGCATGATGTCACGTAATTGATCGACGGCCTCCTGCAAATGGTTCTGACGATTGACAATGACATAGTCGTACATGGATTGTTGGGCCAGTTCCGTCTGGGCGTCGGCCAAGCGACGCTGGCGTTCAGATGAGGTTTCCGTGTGACGGGTGGTGAGCCGCTCGGTCAACTCATCGAAAGTGCCAGGAACCAGAAAAATAAAGATGGCTTGCGGCACTTTGCGACGTATGGTGGCCGCTCCTTGTACATCAATCTTGAGCAGGACATCACGTCCGGCAGCAAGATTATCGCGAATGGGCTGGCGGGGCTGTCCATACCAGTTACCATGTACATTGGCGTATTCCAGGAGTTCATCTCGCGCCACGAGTTGCTGAAACTGCTCCTGGCTGATGAAATGGTAAGGATGCCCATCGCTTTCACCGGGGCGTGGGGCGCGAGTAGTGACTGAGGGAACCACGTAAAAATCCATATCTTGTTGTTGTTTGAGTGCGTTAATCACGCTGTCTTTTCCGGTACCGGATGGGGCCGAAAGCACGAAAAGAAGCCCCCGCTTCTGTGATGGCGGTGTGCCTTGCTGTGATATCACAGTGTGCTCCGTCTCAAGTTGCATGCTGTTTTTCCTGACACTCCTAGCTCTTACGGTTCGAGCAAAGAATTTGGGCTGTGGTCTGACCCTAGAGAAGCCATTTCATCTTCGCTCCTCATTTTTGATCGAGCCATCTTATTTAAGATAAGAGACGATGTACGATAAATCACGCTTTTGCTATACTGATAATAACTGTGTAGGCTGTGTCCGTCAGTATCTCCATCCGAAGGGTGTAATACCCCTGCTTGGTGGAGGATAGCGCAAGCTATCCTATACTAGTCGACGGAAAAGTACTTCCTATTTACCATTGTACAACATAAACAAGGAATTTCGGTAGTTATGTATATAGATGCACTAACGCTAGCAGCAGTAGCCGATGAATGGCATACTTTGCTGATGGGCGCACGGATTGATACGATTATTCAGCCAACGGAATATACTATTGCGATGCAATGTTATGCGCCAGGGAGAGAGGGCGAAGGTGGCCATAATCGCTGGCTTTACCTCTCGGCCCATCCTCAACTGGCTCGAGCGCATGTCACGGCTCTGAAACCGACGAAGATTGCCAGTGAGCCGCCAGCATTTGTAATGCTGCTACGTAAATATCTTGAAGGCACACGTATTGAAGCGATAGCACAACCTCGCTGGGAGCGTGTGGTGGAGATCATGGCAGGCCGTCGTATCGATCCTGATACGAATGAGCGTGTGCATTATCGTCTGATCATTGAGATTATGGGGCGGCTCAGCAATATTATCCTCTGTAGTGAAGCTGGTCTGATTCTGGGGAGTCTCAAACATGTGGGAGCCGAGGTTAACCGCTACCGCACAATTGCTGCCAATGTTGCATATGTGCCACCGCCCCCACAGCAGCGCGTCTTCACCGGACGAACTGTACCAAAACTGGAACCAACAACGCTGAGTGCCGACGAACTAGCTCTGTGTGCAGGCGACGAACTAGCGGTTGAACAGATGCCATCATCCGCGAAAGATCGCAAAAAGCAGGGAGGGCAGCCCAAGCTCTGGCAATTGTTGACCAAGCACCTGCTTGGCTTTAGCCCACTCATGGCGCGTGAGGCTGTGTATCGGACGACAGGCGATGCTGAGTCACTTATAGAAGGCCATGGGGAGCTACTGGAAGAACTGGCGTGGAATGTACGTGAGTTGGCGCATCTGTACGATACCCGTAAGTGGCAACCTCAATTGGTGGAGCGGATCATAACTGGGAATGCTTTTGGTGGCTCAGGACAGACTATTCCTATAGCCTATGCTCCCTATGTATTAGAACAATATGCTGAGTTGCCAGATGTGCGTATGCGGCAGTCGCCATCGATGAACGTTTTGCTCGATGAGTATTATGCGCGGAGCGAGTGGCGTGATGCGATGGAAGGGGTACGCACGCCTATTCGTAAGGTATTACAGACGCAGCTTGAACGGTGTAAACGCAAGGCCGAACTGCTGGAGAAAGAGCTTTCTGCGACGGAGGAAGCAGCACACTATCGTTTGCAGGCTGAACTACTACTGGCCCATCAAAATGAGGTGCAGCGAGGGCAGGGCAGTGTGACGTTGCAAAATTTCTTTGAGGCTGATGAGAGTGATAGCAGTGGGAAGCAAAGGAACGTGACTGTCGCGCTTGATCCGCGCCTGGATGCAGTGGGCAATGCGAATCGTCTCTTTAACAAATATCATAAGTTGCGACGAGCAACGGCTCTCGTGCCTGCTCAGATCGAACAGAATGCAAGTGAACTGGCAACGATTGAGCAGTTCCTGGCTGATCTGATGCTGGCGGAGACGCCAGCGGAGGTGGCTCTGGTAAAAGCTGAGGTGCAGACGGCAGGGTATATGCGTGGTGGGCCGAAAGAACAGCAGAAAAAGGTTCAGAAGGCAACGAAGAAGGGAAAGGGTGGCAAGCCAGCAAAGGGGAAAGCAGTGCCACCGGGGGGTGGTGTGCCTTTGCAGATGCGGAGCCGGGATGGTTTTACAATTCTGATAGGCAAGAATAGCCGCCAGAACGAAGAGGTCACATTTCGGCAAGCGACAGCCAATGATCTCTGGTTACATGCTCGCGGTGTCCCTGGAGCGCACGTGATTATCAAGGCTGCTGGTCGTGAGATTCCACGCAGCACAATTGAGCAAGCAGCCAGCCTAGCTGCGTATTATAGCCAGGCACGAGGCACAACAACGGCTCCCGTTGATTATACACTGCAGAGGCATGTGCGCCACATGAAAGGCGGCGGGCCAGGGATGGTGGTGTATGAGCGGGAGAGGACGGTGTATGTGGTGCCGGAGAATGTGGGGTTATGAGTGGGTATTGCAAAAGGAAGAAACCTTGTGTATAATACAACATAGATGTTGTAAAATGTCCCTGTAGGTGATAGATGCAATGTAGTGTACGCTTTTACTGTCAAGTACCCCCGCCTCTGCGGCAGGGGGCTTGCAGATGGGTTGATTGCTGACCGTCTTCTGCAAGCCTCGACTTGACTAGACTCAGTGACCTCAGACAGCCTGGATACAATCAGACTGGAGGTTACTCCGTTCGAGAGGTGATGATACCTTGGAATGCTTGTCCTAGTTCCATGCTCTATCGTCAGCGATTAAAAGTTTTGCGGGGTAGAAACAGTGTTGCTGGCATGACAAGCCTCTTGAACCTTGTCGAAGGGCACCTCACATCTATGCGGAGATGGGCTTTACCTTTTTTGAAGCCGTCCCCGAGGACCAGGCCGCATGTGCTGGTCCTCCCCTGCGAGGGGTTCCTCCGGCTCGACGCCGCAGCCATTTTTTCCTCACACGGCTGAACCCGTGAGTATCCAAAAAGGAGGTTTCATGAACAAGAACCCTAAGCTCTACAACGAAATTGACGACTACATGGCTACTTTTTCCGGTGAGGAGCGTCAAGACTATGCCGTTGCTGAAACTGCCCTTGACCTTGCTAGCATGCTCTATCATATCCGACAAGAACGAGGATTGACACAGCACGAGGCTGCAAAACGAGCTGGTTTACGTCAGCAAGCTGTTAGTCGTCTAGAGAAAGTTGCATCCAATATTCAGTTAGGAACGCTACAACGTTATCTTGCTGCTTTGGGATATAGCCTTGAGATCTGTGTTATAGATAATAGCACTGGAGAGGTTGCAGGAAAGGCTGCGCTTTCATTTGCTTAAGAGCAAACGAGGAAATGGGTACCTACAAGGCTCAAGACCATTTCGTGTGACTGGTTGAATAGTTCGCCCCTTGTGCGAAGGATGCCCATATTGGGGCGGCTTTTAGACGAGATACATTCGAGGATGGTGAGACGTGCCTGGAGGATGTCACCTGGGCGAACGGGTTTGAGCCAGCGCACTTCTTGCACTCCTGGTGAACCCATGCTGATCGTTTGGTTGAGCATTCCATCCGCCAACAAGCGCATAAAGATACTGGTGGTGTGCCAACCGCTGGCTATCAATCCTCCAAAGATGGAGTCCTTTGCCCGTTCAGGGTCGATGTGAAACGGGTGAGGGTCAAATCGTCTGGCGAAGCTAATGATCTCCTCTTCCGTGCCAAGTGCCTCTGCCTCAACGGCGGCGAAGTTGAGGAGCTGGCGAGGCCCAAACTGTTCAGCCGATGCTTTATAACCCAGTTTCAATGGGTGTTTAGTTGGGTTGGTGTTCATTAGGCGTTTCACGTCTCAAGTCTGCTCTCAGTGCGGGACAGTTTCAATGGGTGTTTAGTTGGGTTGGTGTTCATTAGGTGTGGCTCCTTTCTTGTGGATATTATAGTACATCACAACAGACTTTTATGGGCGGAAATTTCCCATCCATTTCACGCCTGAATTGACACGAGCCGAGTGCTGGAAACTGCGCGAGGCGTTCCATGCTGGTCATCCGATGGGACGGATCGGTTGCCTGCGACGCGGACCGATCGGCCAGGCACCAGATGCATCTACACAGTTGCTTCGCCGTCAGCCTTTCGGCCAACGTAGAGGAGATGTCGCGAGGCCCCCACTGTCGTCTCATCGGAACTCACTTCGAATAGCAGGTCGAGCCACAGATCGCGTCGGGGTGCCTGGAGCTTGTTGTAGCTCTCATCGTCGGCTGAGATCGCCGGTTCGACACCAGCGAGCACAATGGTCTGGATTCCTAGTGCCTCGTGAAGTGGTCTGATCTCCGAGACGCGAGCAAAGTACCCCCGAAAGCCGTCTCTGGGTTGATCGTCTGGACGCCTCCCACGGTCCAGCAGGGAGCGCACTTCCTCTCCACGCTCGATCCACTCAGGTACTCTCCTCATCAAGTCACCGAGGCTGCCCAGTCGCGAGAGGTGTGTGGAAAACAGCAGACCCCCGCTGCGGAGACGATCTGCCGCTTGGCGAACGGCTTGCCGTCGGTCCTCCTCGAAAACCAGATGGTACAGAGGCCCCATGAGCAGAACAGCGTCGAATGCCGTGGTCGGCACCGCATGGAGGTCTCGTGCGTCAGCCACAACAAACTGCACCTGTCCGTGCAGTCGCGCAGCTGCGAGCCGTTGCTGGCACCGTTCCAGGAGGGCCGCTGATAGATCGACCGCCGTAACGGAATAGCCGCGTCTGCACAGAGCGAGCGTGTACCTTCCCGTCCCGGCTCCGATCTCGAGGATGGAACCTGCGGGCGGCAGGTACCAAGTTAGGTAGCGCCACGTGAGGTCGTACTCGAGCTGATGCAAGACGAGCCGCGAGTCCTCGTCCTCCACGCTGCGGTCATAAGAGGCTGCTATGTCGTTGATGTCGTCTCTCACGCTTCTGTCTCTTTTCCCAGTAGTAAATAAGGTGAAAAGTGAGCTGGTCACGCGCCAGAAGTATACCAGATAAAGTATCATGCTGTCGAACCATATTGCTCGGCGCGTAGGACCTCTCGTACAACAGTGGATAGATCGCTTGGGTATTGGGCAAAAAATGCAGGATTTGCCAGAAGAGCTTTGGCAGGAGAGTTTTCACTCAAGGATTCACATACCCGGCTGCTTGCAAGCGAAACAAGTGTGCGTAGGTGCCATCGGCGGCTACAAGTTCCTGGTGCGTCCCATCTTCAATGATTTTGCCCTGCTTGATCACAATGATGCGATCGGCCATACGCACTGTGGAGAAGCGGTGGGCAATCAGCAGGGTTGTGGCACCAGCGGCGATCTGTTGAAGGCGGCTGAAGATTTCTGCTTCGGACTCGGCATCAATTGATGAGGTAGGCTCATCCAGGACAACCACAGGAGCGCGACGCATAAAGGCACGGGCCAGGGCCATCTTTTGCCACTGACCAATCGAGAGTTCATGCCCTTTCTCAAACATGCGCCCTAAGGTCGTCTCATACTTCTGCGGAAGCTCCTCTATCATCGAAGCGGCCCCGCTTTGGGCAGTAGCCAGGCGTATACGTTCCTCATTGTCAAGTTCCTCAACATATCCGAAGCCGACATTCTCGCGGACGGCCATCTCATAGCGCACAAAATCCTGGAAAATGACGCTGATATGCCTGCGTACATCCAGGGTATCGTACTCCTGCAATGGTACACCATCAAGTAATATTTGACCTTCTGTTGGTTCGTAGAGGCGCGTCAGCAATTTGACCAGCGTCGTTTTTCCCGCCCCATTGTGACCAACCAGGGCGATACATTCGCCTGCTTTGAGAAAGAGGTTGAGGTCTTGGAGCACCATCTCGGTGGTACCCGGATAACGGAAACTGACCCCGCGAAACTCGATCCCACTTTGCAGCCGCTCGGGGACGGCCCGTTTTCCATTGGCGATCTGGTGAGGAGTCACATCGAGAAATTCAAACAGGTTGCTGACGAAGAGATTGTTCCGATAGAGTTGGCTGACTCCCCATAAGAGCGCTTCTACCGTGTGTTGGACCACAGCGATAGCCTGCATATAGCCAGCAAGGAAGCCAATATGTGCGCTTGCAATTGTAATGCTAATCGCATAGATTTGTGCTCCAGCTGAAGTGACGTTGGTCAGGATCGTGAAAGGCACCAGTGCTCGCGTTTCGCGTTTCAACAGGTCACTGTCTACTTTATAAAAATCGTTGTAGAGCTGCTTATATTGACCTAAGAAATGGTCGCCAAGGCGAAAGAGGCGAATCTCTTTGACCGAATGTGCATTCGTGGTAAGAAACTGAAGATAAGAGAGACGACGCCTCTGTTGTGTGCGCTCTCGTTCAATTTTGTAACTCTGTTGACCATAGAAAATCTGCGAAGCGACTGATGGCAGTGGAGCGAGCAGGATGAGTAAGCCAAGTCCCCAGTTCCAATACAGCAGTACGGCAACGACGGAGACCAGCGTGACGCATTGAGAGCCAATGGTGACCATTTCCCAAAAAATGTTGTAGGGGCGATACTCACTCTCACTAGTGGCACGCTGTAACTTGTCGTAAAACTCATCATCCTCGAAGTACTGGACGTCAAGTTCGATGGCCTTCTCCATAATTTGAATAGCAATGGCATTCGCCAGTTTTGTCTGGAGCAGCGACTGGAATTGCTGCTGACCAATGCCCAAGACCGAGGAGACAAGCATTAATCCGCCTTGGAGAAACCCGAAAAGGATGGCGAGGTGGACAAGTTGTGGAGCATGTCCTCCCTGAATAGCTTCAGCGGCATTTTGAATAATCTGGCTGGTGATCTGTATTTGGAGCGAAGGAACAAGGCCACCGAGAAAAGTGAAAATAAGCAGCCATGTCACATACCAGGGATTGGTCCTCCAGATGAGGACGAGAACACGCGCCCATGTAGCGGCTACTACGCGCATATGTTGTGCAAAGCGTTGCATATATTGCACTGGGGGTAGTCCTTTCTCTTCTTTACTCGTCTGGTGCTTTTTGGAGTCAATCAAACTATTCTTGTTCACTGCGTTGTAGATGGTTATCAGACACTCCTCAAAAGATAGACGATGAAGAGGGGTAAGAATAGAAGAGAGGTATGAAACTCTGTTGGTACGCTTCGCTTTTCGCTGAGAGGGTCTCGCCTTTCACTCTTAGCTATTGTCTATTTTAACGGATGTGGTACGGTGTTATTAGTTGTGGATACTCAGGGTGAAGTACACCTTTAAGCTTACCTCTATCATGTCTGATGGGAATAAAACATATAACTATATAGAATAAACAAAACGACATCTATATAAGTTCAGCATAAGGCGATGTCATAAACAAAATGAATGGTTAAAATAACTTGAATTTATCATTTTTCTATGGTACTGTTTTGTTTGTGAGAAGGAGGTTCGAACTTATACATTCTCATCATCACAACAGATATTTCTGTTATCTACCTCTCGACAGAAGGAGTTGCTATGTTAGAACCGACTGGATACGCTCATATCAAAGCGTGTATCCACGTAAGCTGAGTCCAGCCAAGCGCATCTTATTCCACAGCAGCAATCACGTATAGCCAGTTTATTTTCTGGCTTTGGTATCATACTGTCATCAGTATGTCTGTATGACAGTATGTAATAGAATACGATGCTTTGGAGAGGGTGCAAGTTTTTGCCTTTGGCAAAGGCAAAAAGAGATTCGATGGTTGGTCTGCGGGTTTGCAGCCGCAGGCTGCAAACCCGCAGACCAACCAAAAGTCCTTGCCTATTCTGCACACAGAAGGAGAGAAGCATCTAATGAAGACATCATTCGTACACCTTATTCGTCTTATGGCCTTCATGGCCCTTATGGCTCTGGCGGTCGTTGCCTGTGGCGGTTCTCCGACTTCCAGTAGTGGGCCATTGCCTGTCCGCCTGGGTTACTTTCCCAACCTGACGCATGCTGTCGCTATAGTGGGAGTAGAGCGTGGCACATTTCAGAGTGATCTGGGTTCTAAGGTTAAGGTAGAGCCGAAGATCTTCAATGCTGGCCCGGCGGAAATAGAGGCTCTCTTTGCCAATGAGATTGATATTGGCTATGTAGGTCCATCTCCTGCTATCAATGGCTACGTGAAAAGTCATGGTCAAGCGTTGCGCATTATCGCTGGAGCGGCCAGCGGGGGAGCTGAGTTCATCGTGCGACCAGAGGCCAACATCAAGAGTGCCTCGGATTTGAACGGCAAGAAACTCGCCACTCCGCAACTGGGCGGTACGCAGGACGTATCGTTGCGCTACTACCTGCAACAGCATGGTTTGAAGCCTGCCGATAAGGGTGGTACTGTCCAGATTGTCCCAACTGATAACCCCAATATCTTAACCTTGTTTAAGCAAGCGAGGATCGATGGAGCCTGGGTTCCTGAGCCATGGGCAACACGCTTGATAGTAGAAGGTAAGGGTCAGCTGTTTGTCGATGAACGCTCCCTCTGGCCCAACGGCAAATTTGTTACCACCGAGGTTATCGTACGCAAGGCTTTCCTCGATCAACATCCTGACGTGGTGAATGCCTTCCTCAAGGGGCATGTGGATACCATTCAATATATCCTGAGCAATCCACAGGAGACTAAGACCATCGTCAACAGCGAGATCAAGCGTCTCACGGGTAAAGGGTTGCCCAATGCTGAGATAGATCAGGCTTATACCTACCTCGATATAACCTACGATCCACTCACCAGTACGCTCAACGAATCTGCCGATCGTGCGTATGCACTGGGCTTTTTAGGACAGCAGAAGCCAGATATCAGTGGTATTACCTACCTTGGCCCACTCAATCAGGTTCTCTCATCCAAGGGCTTAGCCACCATTGCCCAACCATAGCAGAGACCAGAGCAGGTAGCAGAGAGGAACACGTATACCTATGTTTTTTCAAGTAATCGGGAGCAGTGCTGAGCGGCAAGAGCAGGTAGCTTCCAGAAGTCAGACCGCACCCGGAGGCATTCCGTTGCGGATCGAAGACGTGAGCAAGACGTTTGCCGGGCGTACCGGCACCGTCGATGCCTTACGACCTGTGAATCTGGAGGTAGAGGCTGGAGAGTTTGTCTGCTTGCTGGGACCCAGCGGCTGTGGCAAATCCACACTGCTCAACATTGTTGCGGGTCTGGAAGAGGCCAGTACAGGGAGCGTGTGGGCTAATGGAAAGAGAGTATATGGTCCAGGCACGGATCGTGTACTCCTCTTCCAGGAAGCCGCCCTTTTCCCTTGGCTGGATATCCAGAGCAACGTGGAGTTTGGCTTGCGGCAAATCGGTTTGTCGGCAAAAGAACGACGGGAGCGGGCGCGTCGCTTTATAGAACTGGTGCATTTGAAGGGGTTTGAGCGTAGTGCTGTGCATCAACTCTCTGGCGGTATGCGTCAACGTGCCGCACTGGCTCGTGCTCTAGCCATTGATCCAGCAGTGCTCCTGATGGACGAGCCCTTTGGAGCATTGGATGCCTTGACGCGGGACCGTATGCACGCAGAGCTTGAGTCCATCTGGTCGAGTACACGTAAAACGGTCCTATTCGTCACGCACAATGTGCGCGAGGCCGTAGCCCTGGGGGATCGCGTTCTGGTCTTCTCTCCGCGTCCTGGTCGCATTGTGCGGGAGTTTCGCGTTGATTTGCCTCGGCCTCGTTCCCTTGAGGATCATACGCTGGTGGATGCGGCCGCAGACATTGTGACTGTACTACGGGAGGCTATCAGTACACAAGAACGGGAGGGCAATGATGGCTAAGGCGATACAACGACAATCGTTCTCGTTGCGCGTGAGCAAGGCGTCTCTGTTCCCCTGGTTGCGGCGAGGCGTGTTTTACCTAGCTTTGGTGCTTGTCTGGGAGGCTATAGCCCGCAGTGGCATCTGGCCCGATTACCTGATGCCTGGTCCAATCGCCGTACTGAATGCACTTGTCGTAGGCTTCGGCAGTGGCCTCTTCTTGCAAGCAGCCCTGGTAAGCTTGAGTCGATTGGCGATTGGCTATGGCATCTCCTTGTGCATAGGGCTGGTTCTGGGACTGCTCATAGGGCGTATCCGCATTCTCGAAGAAACCGTCGGCTCGCTGGTTCTGGGCTTGCAAGCTCTTCCCAGCGTTTGCTGGCTGCCTCTAGCCATCCTCTGGCTGGGATTGAGCGAGCAGGCTGTCATCTTTGTGGTAGTGATGGGAGCACTCTTTTCCATCACTCTTGGTGTAGACGCTGGTGTTAAAAACACCCCCCCCGTCTATCTTAAGGCAGCACGTAATATGGGAGCACGTGGTGTGGCTCTCTATTCGCAGGTTATTCTGCCTGCAGCTCTCCCGGCCATTCTCAATGGCCTGAAGCAAGGCTGGACTTTTGCTTGGCGATCTTTGATGGCCGGAGAGTTGCTCTTTTTCACACTCTCTCTAGGCAACCTCCTGCAGAATGGGCGTGACCTCAATGATGCGTCGCAGGTTATGGCGGTGATGGTGCTCATCATTATCATCGGTGTGGCTATCGATGTTTTGATCTTTGCTCCTTTCGAGCGGCGAGTACGCGAACGTTGGGGCCTGATACGCTAGCATTTTCCTTGCTCTCTTCTCTTATCTCCATGTCACTTCCCCCCTGATGAGCGAGATAAGAGGAGCGGTGAGGAAGTGACTGGAAGTGAGCTGAAAGAGTGTGCGTGCATAGACGAATAGGAAGAGGCCACTTATGCAAATCACGATCCCTCTGATCGTGGATGTTCCAGATAGTGGAACCATCAACGATGTGGAAGAGTTGATGGTGGAGGCCAGTCTCCGTGCGATAGCGGAGGCTCTCCAGACCTACCTGTCCGACTATGAGGAGCGGCATAAGCTCTGCCCTTTTTGTAGCAGCAACGACATTCACAGGACAGGCAGTGACCGACGTGCTCTATCTCTGCGTATGGGCCGTGTAGAGCTTTCACTCCATCGGTGGCGGTGCCAACGCTGCAAGCGGCGGTTCCGGCTTGCCGATAGATTGCTTACCCTCCTGGTAGTCAGTGTTCGTAATGGTGAAGCGAAAAGTAAGTCGCGTTCCACGGAGAATGGGCACCAACCGAAACCGCGTGTGACTTCGGTGGTGCCATGGTCGGCTCCTACGGAATGGGAAGTCTGTCAGGCATGGCAGGAATTTCCCCGTTAAAGAAAGTTTGCTAGCCTATGATTTATAGACATGGGGCGTAAAACCCCGGTCATTCATGCCGGGGATAGAAGCCCGTTCCTTTTGGGGCGTGATGGGAGTGGTGCTTGACGTGCTGTCACTCATGTGATACAATGCCCACATGGATAACAAAGAAAAGTACGCACATATGCGAGTGCTACGCACCACACAAAAGAATTTACGCATCGCTGCCGCTCTGGCTGAGAAGAGTATGCTGGAATTGCTTGATGAATTGGTCAAGAAGGAACTGGAACGCTTGCAAAAAGAAAGGAGAGGTCATGATCAAAGCGTTTAAGTATCGGCTCTATCCTACCGGCCCGCAACAAACACGCTTGCAGGCAACGCTCGACTTGTGTCGCGAGTTGTATAACGCGGCTGTGCGCCGTTTCGGCGGCGGTTAGATTGCTCCATAGGAGCAGAAGGTTGAGGACAAGAAACCTACTAGGACGCCCAACTTACCTGGCGTTGAAAGACAAAGGGGAAAATAGCATGTTGGGAAAGCGGCTAAGTGCGAAGGGATGTACCACGATGCGCCGCAAGTCCTGCACGCAAGAAGTCTCGAAAGAGAGAGAGGGGAAACCTGGATTGGCTGAACCCCAGTTTCCAGCGATGCAATTGTACATCCATCGCAGCATACCCGAAGCGATGACACCGTATAAACGTACTTAAGAGCTGCGAGTGCGAAATGTCCTCTACGGTGAGCGACCCCCAATGAAGGGGTTCAAGGAAACGAACGGGGCCCCTACACGTGCTAAACGTCTAACAGCCGTAAAGACGGGATGACCTACCGGTGGCGACACCTATGGTCACGGAACCCCCATAATAGGGAGTATCGCAAGATACAAACGAAGGGGCAGTTATCGAAAGATGACGAGAGCCTGCCCTTTGAGAAAGGCAGGCAGGGTAGGTATCGATGAGTTCTACACGGAAGGTATGCGTAATGCAGGAAGCCGCAACGTATCTAGAACTTATCCGTGAGCGGGGCAAGAAAGGATTGCCCTTAGAACGGGTCTACCGACAATTGTTCAATAGAGACCTCTTCCTTATGGCCTACGGGAAAATCTACCAGAACAAAGGCGCAATGACGCATGGAGTGACGGAAGAAACGCCTGATGGCATGTCGCTGGAGAAAATTCAGACCCTCATAGAGAGACTTCGCTATGAACGCTACGATTGGCTTCCAGCGCGACGAGTGTATATTCCGAAGAAAGACGGGAAGAAACGCCCGTTAGGGATGCCAGTGTGGTCAGATAAACTGGTACAGGAAGTCATACGCCTCATCCTTGAAGCGTACTACGAACCTCAGTTCTCAGATCACTCACATGGGTTTCGCCCTCAGCGTAGTTGTACAACCGCGCTGAGAGAAATCCATTACAACTGGCCTGGAACCACTTGGTTCATAGAGGGGGACATTTCTAAATGTTTTGACAAACTCGACCATGAATTACTCCTTGAAACCCTCAGTGAGAAAATTCACGATGGTCGGTTTATCAATCTCCTACGAAAACTCTTCGATGCGGGATACATGGAAGATTGGACATTCAACGAAACGCTAAGTGGCGTGCCGCAAGGCGGTATCGTCAGTCCTCTACTTGCGAATATCCTTCTCGATAAGTTGGACACGTTTGTAGAAACCGTCCTTATTCCAAAATATACCAAAGGGGTCAAGCGGAAGAAAAATCGTGAGTATGACCGACTCATGACGAATTCCCTCCGTCTCAGAGAGAGAGGTCATGTCCAAGAGGCAGAAGAGATGCGAAAGAAGGCACAAAAGCTGCCATCCCAAGACATGAATGACCCTGACTATCGACGACTCAGATACGTCCGTTATGCCGACGACTTCCTGCTAGGGTTTATAGGCCCGAAGTCAGAAGCAGAAGAAATCAAGCAACAACTCAAGGAGTTCCTGCAAGAGACGCTCAAGCTAGAGCTCTTCGAGACAAAGACCTTGATGACCCATGCAAGGACAGAAGCAGCAAGATTTCTTGGATATGAGGTGATAGTCTTCCAAGGCGATGAGAAACGAGCGATCTGGGATGGGAAAGACCGCAGAAGCATCAATGGAAGAATCGGACTCCAAATACCCAAGGGCGTATTAGAAGAGAAGATAAAGGACTACACGCGGAACGGAAAGCCAGTTCATCGAAAGGGATTGCAAAACGAGGATGAGTACACCATCATCAATACGTACCAGCAGGAATTTCGGGGACTGACAAACTATTATCGACTGGCTTACAACATGCACACCTTCAAGAAATTGAAATGGGTCATGGAAATCTCATTGGTCAAGACACTGGCATCTAAATCACAGATAACAGTACCAAAAGCCTATGAGAAATATGGAGCAGAAATTGAGGGAGAGGGCCAGAAGCGAAAAGTGCTTCAAGTCGTTGTCCCCAAACAAGATAAGAGTAAGAAACCGCTAGTAGCTACCTGGGGCGGTATATCGCTATCATGGAATATTAAGGCAACCATAGAGGACAGACCGTCAAAAGTCAGATGGAAAGGACAATCAGAACTCGTACGACGCCTCCGCGTGGAATATTGTGAACTTTGCGGTCACAATGAGAAACTAGAAGTGCATCACATACGAGCCATGAAAGACCTTCACGAGTATCCAGGAAGGCAAAAACCGGCCTGGATGAGAAGGATGATAGCCCTCCAACGAAAAACGCTTGTCCTCTGCGAAACGTGTCATGACGACGTACAATACGGACGCCCTCCGACACGGCCTATTATCACGCTTGCGGACATCAAAGCCAAACAAAAAGAGGCAATGAAGCGATGCTAGAGAGCCGTATGCTAGGAAACCAGCACGTCCGGTTCGGTTGGGGGCAGTCGGAAAAGGAGCAACTTATGATACCACTTGGAATACAACCAAGCGGGTCAAAGAACTATCGCAACCTCGCTGGCTGCCTACCAAACCTACAAGAGCGTCGAGATGCGTACCGTCTGGTGGGTAAGAGCATCACCTACTATGACCAGGCCAACCAACTTCCAGAAATCAAGGAAATCCGAGAGGAGTATCGAGAGATTCACTCTCAGGTCCTGCAAGATGTCCTGAGAAAAGCTGACAAAGCGTTCAAATCCTTCTTTACACGCTGTCAACGAGGAGCGACCCCCGGCTATCCCCGCTATAAGGGAAGAGGTCAATATGAGAGCTTTACCTACCCGCAAGTGGGCTTCTCATTAACACACGATAACCAGGTGTGTCTCTCCAAGATCGGGAGCATCAAAGTCAAACTCCATCGTCCTCTCGAGGGCAAGGTGAAAACCTGCACAATTAAACGAGAGGGCGAGCACTGGTATGTCGTTCTGACGGCACTCGTGGAAGCTGAAAAATTGCCTACCAGTGATGAGGCAGTAGGGATTGATCTGGGTCTCTTGCATTTTGCCACCTTGTCGGATGGAAGCACTCTCGAGAATCCACGCTACTACCGTCAGGCCGAAAAGAGGTTGCAGAAACATCAGCAGTCCCTTTCTCGCAAGAAACGCGGGAGCCACCGACGCCGCAAAGCCGTGAAGAAAGTCGCTCAGACTCATCGTAAGGTGAGAAACCAGCGTCAGGACTTCCTTCACAAGGAGTCGAGGAAGTTGGTCAACACCTATGGCACCATCGTGTTTGAGGAACTCGCTCCTTCCCACATGAGTAGGAGGCCGAAACCCAAGCCGGATGAAACCGGCAAGTACCTGCCCAATGGTGCGGCAGCTAAAGCCGGATTAAACAAGAGTATCGTGGATGCTGGATGGGGTCAATTCCAGCAGTATTGTGTCTCCAAAGCTGCAAATGCTGGGAGACAGGTGCTGTTCGTCAACCCCAAGTCCACCAGCCAGGTCTGTAGCGGATGTGGCACGGTCAAGAAAAAGACGCTCGAAGAGCGTTGGCACTCCTGTGAGTGCGGAACAGAACTTGACCGCGATCACAATGCTGCCCTAAACATCCTTCGGCTCGGACGGAGCCGTCAAGCTTCGGCTTGAGAAGCCCCCGTGCTTGAGCCGGGGGAGTCGTCACACAAATCTGGTAGGATACGAGGGCGACATCTGATCGGGATCATTCAGCTCGGCACCATGAGGAGCGGGAACTGGTCCGTGTAAGAGAGGATCGTTAGTATCGTACATCCACTCGTCGAGACGAGTTCGCATCTCTTCCAGCACCACGGCTACAGACAAGTCGTTCGCCACATTTGAGGCTTCGTTGGGGTCAAAGATCAGATCATACAATTGCTCTAACGGCCTGGACCGCTCTTTCCAGCCATACTTTATCAAGACATCTTTACTGGGGCTATCATCACAATTGGGCAGCACTGGTCCAAGGTGGTGATCAAAACGGCGAATGTACTTCCAACGCGGTGTACGCACCGCACGCATCGGTTCATAAGCTGCGTGATAAGTGACCTCGGCAAAAATGGCTTCATGCAGCTGGTCAACCTCTTCCCGTAGCAACGGCAGGAGAGACGATCCCTGCAACCAACTGGGGTGGTCGATCTGAAGGAGATCACAGATGGTAGGAAAGATATCGATGTGTGATACGAGCGCATCATAGACCTTCCCACCTGTAAACCCCCCCGGACCACGTATGATGAGCATCACGCCTATGCCATGATCGGTCAGATTGCCCTTCATACGGGGGAAAGCGATGCCATGGTCTGTCGTGCAGATGACGAGGGTATTCTCGCTGAGACCTTGAGCATCGAGAGCATCAAAGACGGCACCCATACCCTGATCTAACTCCCATGCGCTGGCCTTAAAAGCTCCCATATCGAGTCGGGTCTGGGGAGTATCGGGTAGGGGAGCAGGCGGCAAGGCGTATTTGGCATCTTGCGGTGTGCTTGGTTTCAAAAATTCCCGATGTGTCTCGAAGAAGCCGACTGAAAGGAAAAAGGGCTGAGGGAGTCCGTTGTGCAACATCGCGATCGCTGTAGGTGCAATGATGTGAGATTGATGTCCCTCTACTTTCACTACATCATCGTAGCCAACCGTCCTGGGGTCTTTTGAGAGGTGCTCTTCACCAATGAGAGTTGTATGATAACCAACCCCACGCAGCGTATAAAGTAAATGCTGCTTGTAATCATGCAAGGAAAAACCACGATGAGCTAATCCAAGCATGCCGTTACAGTGGGCATACTGACCGGTGAGAAGGCTAGCCCGGCTTGGAGAACACGTAGGTGCGGCACAAAAAGCTTTACGAAAGAGTACACCCTGTTCGGCCAGCTTCTGAATGCGCGGTGTTGGAATGGCATGTCCGTAGGGTTGAACGTAGCGACCTGTATCATGAGAGTGAATGTAGAGAATATTAGGGCGATTCGAGGGCATCAAGTGACTCCTTCAGACAGTGTCTGCCACTGCGACTGTTGATACTTGTGTAGTTTTTGATATGCTGGTACACCAGCTACTTCTTTAACCAGTACCCGCTATTATTGCGAGTTCATTGTACCAGCATCCTCTCATATTCTCTATAAGCTTGCCTAAAAATCCTAGCATCTAAAAGCAACATAATCATAAAGAATAACGGTTATAATTTGAAAGAATATCAAAAATATGGTATTGTTTATTTTGCGCAAGAATATTGCGTTGCCTGCTCTTAATGATAAAGAGGGCTTTGTAAAGCCCTCCACTTTTTCAGGAGGCGATCATGTTGCCAGATACATCTTATCTCGTCTGCGCCACTCCTCGCAGTGGGAGTACCCTGCTGTGTGAGGCTCTTAACAACACTGGCTTGGCCGGACATCCCCAAGAATACTTTGAAGCTCTCAAAGAGAGGGGAATTCCACGACGACCACAGCAATACTTTGATGGTGCGGCACAGGCCGATATTCTGGACCTGCTGGGAACCTACTCTCGGCTTGATGACCAAGCGCCTCATCAGAGTGTAGATGAGCGCACGAACTACGCTCACTACCTAGCGCGAGTCCTGGAGGAGGGAACCACATCCAATGGTGTTTTCGGTTCCAAGATGATGTGGGGGTACTTTGGAGACTTCATCAGTAATCTGCGAGATATTCCTGAGTATAGAGAGATGCCCGTTCCCGACCTCCTTTCAACAATCTTTCCTAACCTCCATTACATATGGATCACTCGTGCTGACAAAGTCCGACAGGCTGTTTCCCTTTGGAAGGCGATCCAGACGTCGACGTGGAGAGGAGCGGCGTCTCCCTCTTCGGGAGAGAAGAACCCATGTGTGGATAAGAAGCTCGTTTTCCACTTTGGAGCCATTGATCATTTGCGGCAACAAATTATAGCGCACGAGGAAGCTTGGCAGCAGTACTTCAGTGTATGCGGTGTGCAGCCGTTCTATGTGGCGTATGAGGAGTTCGTTGCCGAGTATGAGGATACCGCACGCCGCCTTCTCCAGTATCTCCATATTCCCTTGCCCGAAAAGTTGGTCTTCGCCGAGCGGCGCATGACGCGACAGGCGGATGAACTGTCTGAGGCGTGGGTGCAGGAGTATCACGTTTCATCTTCTCTCCCTCGATGATCCAATGCCTATCTCTTCTCGATACTTGGTGACTGTGCGCCTGGCCATGGGTATACCGCGTGCCTGCATCAATTTCGCCAGTTCGTCATCACTCAATCTCTTTCGCGGGTCTTCGGTGGCGATTAGCTCTTTCAAAATATCTTTTACGCTGAGCGAACTGTCGAAGAAGTCGGAGAGGGGAATGAGACGACCATTGGGCAGGAGGGCATACTTGTTAGCGGTGGCGCGACTGACGGTGCCTTCATCGAGATTAAGAGCTTTGGCGACTTCGGCGCGAGTAAGAGGACGCAAGTAGCGGATGCCTTTTTCGAGGAAGTCGCGTTGGTGGTCTACGAGAAGTTCTGCGATGCGGTAGAGCGTGCGCCAACGACGCTGGACGCAGTCGATGAAGAGCTTGGCGTGGTCGCTTTGGGTGTGCAGGTAGCGTTGTACTTCGGGGGTAGCGGGATTGCTGCTGGAAGGGAGAGCTTGAGTGGGATTGATGGCAAAAGTGTAGCGTTTGGATTCGATCAGCTCGATTTCAAAGCCATTTTCGCTTGTGCGGATGAGAATGTCAGGACGGATGTAGGTAGTGCCGGTGTAGCTTCGATGAGTAGCAGGGATGTCGTCATGGTAAGTATGGGCGGGAAATGGGTAGAGTTTGCTGCTGATGTAGAGACTGGCCTGGCGTACTTCCTGCTCTGATACTTTGAGATCACGAGCGATTTCGGCGAACTGGCCGCGGCCAAACTTGCCGAAATACTGGTCTATCATTGTGTGCGCCAGGAGAGGAGGAGCTTCTTGTTCGCTGAGAGCCTGAAGCTGGATGAGCAAGCATTCACGCAGGTCGCGTGCGCCGATGCCGAGTGGTTCAAGGGTGTGAAGCAGGCTCAGGACGTATTCGACCCGTTCAAGAGGCACCTGGAGATAGCTGGCTATTTCGCTGGTGCTGATTTCGAGGTAGCCGCGTTCATTGAGGTTGCCGACGAGCTGTTCGGCAATCAGTTCGTCATCGGACGAGATGAGAGCTTCAAGTTGGCGGAAGAGGACTTCGGAGAGCGTTTCCCCGTTGGGAATAGTAGCAAGCATATCAAATTCGTCGTCGCGGTCGATTTCAGCGAAGCCAGGGTTGTCGAAGTCATAGAATTGCAGGTGAGTACTCGCAAGGTTGGCTGGTGTATCATAATTGAGCGAGGCTTCGCTCATGGCTCGGGTTGATGGGGCAGTATGCCCACAGTTGGTGCAGGTTTGTCCATGGAGACGTGTGCCGCAAAATTGACAGATGCGTTGCTCGGCAACCTCCAGGGCTGGATTCTCCATTTGCTCCTGGTTGATGGTACGTTCCAGTTCGTCGGATGAAAGTTGCAGGATGGTGCTGGCGGTGATGAGTTTGGCACTGACGCGCAGGGTTTGTTCTGTGCGTGGGCTTATTCTTGGTTCGTGTTGCATTGATGCGTTCTCCCTATCCTATCTATCTTCCTCTACGTTTGAAAATCTCTTAGAGCCAGCCACGGAGAGTGAGAGCGGCGTGGGCGGCTTCTTGTTCAGCTGTTTGTTTGTTGCGGCCATGACCTTTACCTGCTACTTGGTTACCTAGCATAACTTCAACGGTAAATTCGCGATTGTGAGATGGACCTTCCTGGCTGACAAGGTGGTAGGATGGGGTGATGCCATCGTGGGCCTGGGCCAACTCTTGGAAGCGTGATTTGTTGTCCTTAAACAGTCGCTTTTCGACGATGTGATGGGCCAGTGGTTCCAGGCGATGGAGGAGAAATTGGCGTACTGCTTCCAGGCCCTGATCGAGGTAAATTGCGCCCAGAAGGGCCTCGAAGGCGGAGGCGAGTACACGTTTACCTCCTCCACCATGCCGTTCTCCTTTCCCCATGCGCATATAGGTTCCCAACTGAATCTCGCGTGCAAAGTCTGCCAGTGTCTCTGTTCTAACGAGGATGGCGCGGACATCGGTGAGTTCGCCTTCGCTGAGATGAGGAAAGGTGCGATAGAGAAAATCAGCACTGATCAGGGCGAGGATGGAGTCGCCAAGAAATTCCAAGCGCTCGTTGGATTGCTGTCCTTCGCCTGCTGTTTCGTAAATATATGAGCGATGAGTTAAGGCTAACGATAATAATGATGGGTTCTGGAAATGAACTTCCAGAGCTTCTTCTAATTTTTGGTACACTATTTGACTACCTCCAACCACACATGTGCTTCGTTCTGGACGGGTTCGGTAACCTCGCCGATGCGCCAGAAGGTGACATCGGATGCTAGAGTGGCGAGTTTCGGCCAGAGTAGCGGATCGATGGCGGCAAAGAGGCCACCGGATGTTTGAGGATCCCAGAGTATCTCGCGGTCAAACTCGTCCAGTTGCTTACTCATATGGACATGTGATGCAAAATAATTAGCATTACGTCGTGCGCCACCGGTGATGTGTCCTTCCTCTGCATAGTGACGTGCGTTGGGCAGCAGAGGCAGTGCATCGAACAGGAAGCACATGCTAGTTCGGCTTTGTGAAGCCATTTCCCAGGCATGTCCAAGCAGGCCAAAACCGGTGATGTCGGTGACGGCATGGACGCCTGCTCCCAATTGACTCAGTGCCTGACTGGCTTGACGGTTCAATTGCATCATGGAAGTAGTGGCGGCATCCAGATCGCTTTGGATGACCTGATCGCGTTTATGGGCGGTGGTAATCAAGCCAGTGCCAAGGGGTTTAGTGAGGACGAGCAGGTCCCCAGGGTGTGCGCCCCCTTTGGTGAGGATGCGTTCTGGATGGACCATGCCGGTTACCGCGAGACCGTATTTCGGCTCTTTATCGCTAACCGTATGTCCACCGGCGATGACGCCACCTGCTTGAGCAACGATATCGGCCCCACCGCGTAAAATCTCGCTGAGTATAGCGTAGTCGAGATTATCGGGCCATCCTACGAGGTTGATAGCCATCAGGACCTGACCCCCCATAGCATAGACGTCGCTGGTGGCGTTGGCGGCGGCGATGGCTCCGAAGATATAAGGATCATCGACAACAGGTGGGAAGAAGTCAGCAGTGCTGATGATGGCCTGTTGCTCGTTGACGCGGTAGACAGCGGCATCGTCAGCCACATGGATGCCTACCAGCAGTTCCGGTGGAACGTTGGCGATGGTGAGTGGACGCAGAACCTGCGCCAGGGCCGCTGGGCCCATTTTTGAGGCTCAGCCAGCGCAACTAGCCAGTGATGTCAGGCGGATTTGTCGACCTGTTGTCATGCGTAGATCCTCGATTTATATCTATAGTCAATAACGTCTCAGAACGTAAGATGACTTATGAGCACGCAATAAGTAACGTTATTGTAGCGTGTTTTGCTATGGGGCGTCAATGTGTTAGGGTTTTGGAGGCGTGGTATAATGATATGCGGTGGGTTTGAGGAAGACAGGCAATCGCGAGCGGTGACAGCCGTTCGAGGAAAGTCCGAACTCCATAGAGCAGAATGCTGGTTAACGGCCAGTGGGGGCGACCCCAAGGAAAGTGCCACAGAAACATACCGCCCGATGCTAAATGTAGGGGCGACCACCAGGGTCGCCCCTACATTTAGCATCGGGTAAGGGTGAAATGGTGAGGTAAGAGCTTACCAGCAGTTAGGTGACTAACTGGCTGGGTAAACCCCATTCGGAGCAAGACCAAGCAGGAGGAGTAGCTAGTTCACTTGTGGGCTGGCTTGCAGGTTGCTCGCCTGTTAACTTCCGGGTTGGTCGCTGGAGGCGTTAGGTAACTGACGTCTGAGATAGATGATTGCCGCCTGTCGCGTCGTGAGATGTGAGAGGTACAGAATTCGGCTTATGGCTTGCTCAGACCCACACGCACACCAATAGAAAAAACAGACCGAGAGGCTCCACCGCCTATACCAGTATGGGCGGTAGAGCCTCTCGGTCTGTTTTTCTATGAATTAATTGCTGAGACGATTATGCTCAATTAACCACCGGACAAAATTGAGGCGGCGGCTCTCTTCAAGCATTTCACGATACTCGCTTTGCTCATTCACATGGTTTTTCATATAGACCAGATTCTCAGCTTCAACTTCTGTAAATCCCATTGCGAGCAGGCGGATGGTATCAATGTTATTGTCGGTAGTAAGAGGTTCTGCCATAAGAACAATGCTCCCTTTCTGTATTAAGAGAACAACCTACGGATAAAGTAAAATTCGGCCCAGATCGTTGTCTGTTGCTATATATACGTAAACAAGTGTCGGTGGGATACATATTCCAGATTAGAAGGTGCTTAAATATTTCTAAAACGGTATTGCTTCTCTATTGAACCAGTTCCACCTCTACGCGAATGTTGTTACCAGTTCTTTATGTGTACGCCAACCTGCATTAATCTCAAAGCACGTTTGGTTGCGTCGCTCATCAACTGAGCTGCATTCTCCATGGCATACTCCAGAGTCATAGGCCGAGAGGGTAATACAGCCAGGGCATCTACACCTAAACTGTATGCGTCCTGGTAATTCTCACCTAGCCCACCCGCCAGGGCCAGCACGGGAAGGTTGTGGCGTTTGGCGAGGGAGGCGACAGCACCAACGCTTTTGCCTTAGGCCGTCAGGGCGTCAATCTGTCCTTCGGCTGTAATGACCAGATCGGCTGTTTGCAAGTGTTGTGCGAGTTGGGTGGCTTCGAGGACGATCTGTGCACCGGGGCGTAATCGGGCATGCAGGAAGGTCAATAGGCCAGCACCAAGTCCCCCGGCGGCACCAGCTCCTGGTACATCCTTGACAGCTATGCCCAGTTCACGCTCGATGATCTCAGCATAGTGAGCGAGAGCAGCGTCCAGTTCGGCGACCATCTGCGGAGTTGCGCCTTTCTGGGGGCCATAGACGGCTGAAGCACCTAGAGGGCCACACAGAGGATTGTTGACATCACAGGCCACGTCAACGGTAGCTTCTTGTATGCGTGGGTCGAGGTGTGCAAGAGAGATATGTGTGAGAGTGGCGAGGGCTGCTCCTCCACGCTCAATCTCCTGGCCTGCCTCAGTCTGCAGTTGTGTACCTAAGGCCTGGGCCATGCCAGCGCCGCCGTCGTTTGTGGCACTACCACCAATACCGATAATGAAGTGGCGACAACCCCGATCAAGGGCAGCTTTGATAAGTTCACCAACACCATATGTGGTAGTGATGCGTGGATTGCGTTTGGCAGGAGGAACAAGTGGTAGCCCGGCACAGGAGGCCATTTCAATGACGGCGGTTGTGCCATCGCCGAGCAAGCCAAAGAAGGCGGTTACTGGTTCACCAAGTGGGCCTGTGACGGTCTGGTGCAGAAGGGTGCCATTGGTGGCATCGACTAAAGCCTGTACCGTACCTTCACCGCCGTCAGCTATGGGAATTATGTCGATCTCGGCTTCCGGTAGGATGGCACGTACTCCACTGGCGATAGCCTGTCCCGCTTCATATGCCGTAAGACTGCCTTTAAGCGATTGGGGAGCGATGACGATGTGCATGATTGTGCTCCAATGTGCTGTATATTGAGGGTGATGTCTCTGCTTGATATAAGTGTATTATATCAAACGGAGTGAGGCAGGATGTAGGGGCGCAATGAATTGCGCTCCATAGGCGTGAACTGAAGCCAAGAAGGATGTGGGGGCAAGTCCTTCAGTCAACGCCTCCGGGCTCGCCCGCCTGCTGTCATCCTGAGCGCAGCGAAGGATCTCCGGCTGAGGAGAGCGCAGATCCTTCGCTGCGCTCAGGATGACAGCCGTGCTTAAGTTCGCGCCTATGGGGCGCAATGATGAAAGTTAACAAAATACTTACGGTGGTGGTAGAGGCGGCATTGATGACGCCTCTACCACCACGTAGCCATAGCCGGATTAATTTGTTAACTCTCATCATTGCGCCCCTACAGTCCTGTTCAGTTATCCCCCATTTCATATCTCGTGTTCGTCATTGCACTCTTAACATTACCAGTGCGTATTCGCAAGGCAGAAATATGTTTGCATGGCTCGTCGCTCTGCACTATACTACTCTGTGAAAGAGATTAGTTATTTTTGCATCATGGAGCTTATTTTATGTTAAACGGCCTAAATTATACATGGCACTGGAGTCCAATAACGCTTGTTGGATTGGTTATCCTCTGTTTGTTCTATGGAGTAGGTATCAAGCTCACTTACAAAGATAAAGCCCAGACGCCCTTGCCAAAATACCGTATACTGGCTTTTGTGAGTGCGATTCTGCTGCTGGTGTTAGTGCTGCTGACACCCCTGGATACCATTGCGCGGACACAGCTATTTGCGGCACATATGATGCAGGCGGTGGCGATTACGACGCTGTGTGCGCCACTTTTGTTGGTTGCCTGCCCTGACTGGCTCTTAGAGCCTCTGATGGCCCGACCTGTATTTCGCGGGATATTTCAAGCCCTGACACAGCCCTTGGTAGCGTCAATTCTCTTCAACCTGACCTTTTTAATCTGGCACGCGCCCGCTCTGTATAATGCAGCTCTGGCAAAGGGGACGCTTTATCACGTAGAGATGCTGAGTTTTTTGCTGACCTCTCTACTTAACTGGTGGCCGCTGATCGGGCCGTTGCGACCCTTGCGCAAGCTGAGTTATCCGCAACAAATGCTCTATGCTTTTCTGGATGGCCAGCCGGTGGATATCTTTGCTTTCCTTCTGGTATTTACCGGTGTGGTTTTTTATAAGCATTATGCTATCCCGCCGCAGTTTATGGCCTGGGGGTACTCGGCTGTAGCCGATCAAACCATTGGAGGGGCTTTCTTATTGGTGCCGGGGCTCGTTGATCTGGTGGTGATGTCTCCACTGTTCTTCCTCTGGCTCGGCCAGATCGAGCGACAGGCCAGAGTTGATGATGTAAGGCGACAAGAAGAAGAGGAAGCCCGGCTGGCAGCTGAGAGTATGGAGATTGAGGGTGCCGAGACGTGAACTACGCTGTCCATGTACAGTTCAATTGGAGTGCCTCGCGCAAACGCTGCTCATACAGTCGGCGTGGGATCTCGGTTACGCCCAACGTTGCCAGGTGGGGTGTCAGAAATTGGGTATCGTGCAAGACATAGCCTCTCTGCTTGAGATGTTCGACCCACCAACGAGGTTCCCATGTCGCCATGCCTCCACACTGTGTGCGAAGCCTGCGTAGTGGAGATACGTATAGGTCGCTATAAATGCTTCGTTGATCCAGGTCTCCTCACGTTCGGCGCAGTTGCGCATAACCTGCTCAAAGGCGGTGTCCATACGAATCTCGTAAATGCCTTTACGTATAGTAGTACGTAGTGAGCGCGAGACATGCAGGTTTTCATGTTCGAGAATAGCACGCGGATCGGGTGCGTACCAGTAGATTGTACCGTCATCATCTGCCATGGGAAAAATTCCTTGTGCGTAAGCGTTGATAACAACGACTGGGTCAAGCGATTGTAACTTTTTCTTTGGCATGTGTTCTGTCCTCATTTGTGATCTCGATAGTACTATTATGCCTCAGTTTGTCTATTGATAATATGAGGTAATGATACAATCAGTTACGGTATATTAGAGAATGTGTGTATGTCAAACCCTGGATGTGCTCTCTTAGGGCGATTGAAAAGTCACCCACATGACGACCGCAAGGGTCGTCACTACTATAGACGGTGAGTACAACGGGCATGAGACGTCGTATAGTAGTGACGACCCTTGCGGTCGTCATGTGGCGGGGCGGGAGCCATGCCGTCGTTTCTCTCCTCGTGTGGACTTTTCAATCGCCCTGTGCGCTCTCTACGGAGGAAATTTTCAGTGATACGTAAAGAGGCGGAAAAAGATACTGAAATACAAGATGATAAAAAACTTACAAAATCTGCTGAACATGCATCTAAGAAAAAGCAAGTAGCATGGCTATTGGGTGTGTTACTCTGTATAGTGGCTTTTGAGGCGTGTTGGCTGATGAGCGTTGCTCCTCTACACCGTCTGGCAAATGCACCATTGATGACGCATTTGCCTCTAAGCAGCTTTCTAGAGACGTGGGGAGCGTGGTTACCTGCCGATCTCCATTTATTGAAACATACTACCGCTTCGCAAGTGAGTACAAATACTCTTGAGTTTCTCCTGTTGATGGCAGTGGCCTTTTTTATCTATGGGCTGTTTGCACTTTTGTTACGGTTTCAGCCATCAGGTACGCAAAACATCGCTGTACTGAGCCTCATCTGGATTGGAGCAATTATAGCAGGGCTTATTCTGGTATGTACGCCTGCTATGCTGTCGCATGATCTCTTTATTTATGCTGACTATGGTCGTATTATGGTGGTATACAGGTCAAATCCCTATTTTGTGACCCCAGCAGCAGTTTCTCATGATGCGATTACGCGCCTTGATGATTGGAGATACGTGACCGCTGCATATGGGCCGTTGTGGTTGTATATCTGCTCTTTCCTGGCTCTCGTGTTGAAGGCTAATGCTGTGCGCTACATTTTTGCCTTCCGTTTATTAGGGCTGGTCTCTCACTTGTTGAATACGCTGCTGGTAGTCGTTATATTGCATATGGCAGGACGTTCACCACGCACGCAATTACTTGGGGGATGGCTTTATGCGTATAATCCTCTGGCCTTATTGGAAAGCTGCCTGGGCGCACACAACGATGCGCTGATGGTCAGCTTTGTACTACTGGGTGTATGTCTTTCCTTATGGGCGGAACGCAAAAATTTTACGCGACTCAGCTATCTCCTACCCGCGCTGGCTTTTACCTTGTCGGCGTTGATCAAGTTCACTACTTTGCCTCTCCTGCTCTTCTTTCTGGTGTTGCTGGCGCGTAAAACTCTTTTCGGAACGTCAACAGATTCGCTCACATCTCAACAAGTGAGGAAATCCCGTTGGCGAACTGTCCTGCTACGAGTTCTTATAGCCAGTGTGGTGTGTGGTCTGACAGTGCTGACGCTGTATCTGCCTTTCTGGCTTGGGCATAACGTGGTTACTATTGTGCTGAGCTTTGTTTCACCACCATCGGCAAATTATGCGGAAAATTCCATTCTTCGAGCATTCTCCGAATGGATTAAGTTACACGGCATGCCTGCCTCAGCTTCGTGGAACTATCTGCCAGTGTATCTCTTGAGCCAGCACACATTCTGGAGCGTAGTAAATAGCTTGGTGCTGGCGGCTAGCCTGCTCATAGGAGCTATCTGTTTGTGGCGTAAACCTGTTACTTCAACTCTGACTCTTGCAGCACTGGCAACGTTGGGTGCCTTGCTCATCGTGACGCCGTGGTTTTATTCATGGTATGTACTCTGGCTGCTAGGCCTGGCCGTGGTTTCACTGTCTCCATCGGGTAAGGCTATAGGGCAGGCGTTAATTGCTTTCGCCCTGACCTTCTCGGTCACAGCGTTGTGTATTTATCTGTACAATGGTGATATACCGCTGGGAGATTGGGCGGTGATGCAGTGTTTAAGGATTCTGGGTGTGCCTCTCTTAGTGTTTCTGATAGTGTTGGTGCTGAGATGGCGTTGGCTGCGCCGATTTTCCATACAAGCAGGTCTGTGAGGATGAGGTATGGTCGTGATACAATTTTGAAAGAGGTAAGCAGTGTTTTTGTGGGAACACTGCCAGGATATTTTTGCTCTCACAGAATAGGGAGCATCATGTACCTCTGAAAGAAAGGAAGCTATCATGGATCATAACCTTGTGACCACTGGTTTTGAATTGAGCAGTTTCCGTATTGCACGACATTTTGGCGTGGTGCGTGGCATTATTGTGCGTTCCCGCAGTGTAGTCGGCAACATCGGAGCGGCGTTTCAGCAGCTTATTGGAGGCAATATTTCAATTTATACGCAACTATGTGAGCAAGCACGTAACGATGCCTATGAGTTGATGATTCAGCATGCTGAGCAGGTGGGGGCGAATGCACTGGTTGGGGTGCGCTACGATGCAACGGAGATTGCACCTGGAGTGACAGAGGTGTTGTGCTATGGGACGGCGGTGTTTGTGGTGCCGGTGGGGCAAGGGTAAATAGTAAGGGGTATGGCCATACCTCTTATACTATTTACCGCTCGCAAACCACTTCAACACTGGTACTATTCTTCCACTCCCACTCAGCCCACTTATCATTTCTAAATCCTCACTATTGAGAGGTTTGATTAGCAGCATCAATCCGATGCACAGTATCAGGAAGATTGTGCCTGAGACGCCCAATAATAGACGGCTCTCAGGGTGCCAGATGATACCTGGTAAAGCGGCTATGAACAGTCCCAGTACGAACCGTAAGGTGAAGTTGAGTGGGTATTTGCGCGGCAGGGTACGCCAGAGGAAGGCAAGGAGCAAGCCACCGATGACAACCTGAGCAAGACCGTCAGCGACTAGGGCTCCGGCTGGCCCCCAATGGGGAATAAGGAGGATGCCCAAGAGAATGACGGTTATGAGGCCGAGCCATTGGCCCAGGACGACGAGCCGTGGTTTGCCCATGACGTAGAGCGCGTACTGGTGCATGCTGGTGCCGAGGACGCGCACGATGATGTTGAAGAAGAGGAAGATGGCGAGCAATGGCCCAACGGGATCGTAGTTGGCTCCGTAGAGAGCATGAGCAATGTTCTGGGAGTTAAAGAGACAGAACATGAGTACGGGTGCTGCTAGCAGTGTTTCGATTTTGATGAGGGCCTGCCAGGAACGGGCGAGGCGGTCATAGTTGTGACCAATAAAGGCAGCGGCGAGTGCTGAACCACCGACACCGCCAAAGCCGGAGACGAGCAGCATGCTGGCAGCATGAGCCAGTTGGAAAGAGAGGTTGAAGTAGCCAATCTGGATGATCGAGATGGCGAAGTAGCCGAGCAGGATGATCGAGACCTGCTTGAGCAAGGCTCCGGTTACCAGATTGGTAAGCCATGCTGAAAGGCCCAACTGCACGACGGGTTTGAGCGGTTGAATATAGGTATCGCGCTCTTTGCGTAAGAAGAGCAGATGCGAGGCCCAAAAGAGGAAAGCCAGGGCGTTGAGCAGGGAGCCGATGGCGAAGAGCCAGAGAATGCCGTTGGTACCCCAGCCCATTTGGAGAACAGGGAAACTGAGAACGAGCAGAAGCAACTGGGTCAGGCTACCAACGACGAAGACAAAACGCATCCGCATGAGCGAGGCACAGACGGCGGTGATGAGGCTGCTGAAGCCGTTGCCAAGTACATAGACAGCTATGGGTGTAATATGACTCAGCAAAGCAGGCGCACGCAAACCAGCTGCTACGCCTGCTGTGCCACTCAGTGGAATGGCCGCGATCACTGCTGCCAGGAGAGGCATAGCGAAGAGCATAATGCTGCCGCTCCCCACCAGAATCGCGAAACGGAGAAAGAGCAAGCGGCGTATGAAGGCGGCGGCGGCGGCTTTGCCGTGTTCGGCGAAGATGCGTGGGATATACGTTGTGGTGGCATCTTCCAGTCCCAGGGCCACAATATAGGCGATAGTGTTGAAAGCGGCCATGGCGACAGCATAGACACCGTATTCTGCAACCGAGAGTTTGCGGGTGATAATGACCGTCATTAGGAAGAGAGAGCCAAAGACCCATAGACCGTATACCTGATTAAGCAGGTAACTACCAGGGGTACGTTTGAGAAGCAGCCGTGCTTCGCTTTCCGCTTCGGCTATAGCGGCATCAGGACTGCCAGGTTGGATCTGTTGTATTGTATCTAGAAGAGGGGCTGATGTAGTCAGTCCTCTCGTATTTGTTTTATGTTCCACATGATCATTGTGCTCTTCGATTTGAGCATTGTCAAGTTGCTGAGTTGAGTAGCCCACCAATCGTAATGGGCGTAATGGTAATTTTTGCATATGTCTGTTATTTCAGCTTGAATATAGAGCGTCCCAACCAGCCGATAGCTCCAAGGGCCGCGAAGAGTTCGAGTACACTGACGTTAGCTGTAACATGATCTGCCGCGACGAGGTAGAATGGGCCTACCTTGAGTGTGGCAGCGACGAGAAATACGCCCAGGCCGATCCAGGCAGGCAAGCTTGCATAGAGCAATGCTTTCTGCCAGCTGTGGCACAGCAAGCCAATGAGCGTAGGAAAGACATACAAAAGCGTGGTAATAAGGGGAGCAAGGGCAGGCGGAAATGGCCCATCGAGAGCTGCACTGGGTGCATTAGGTAATACTCGTGTCCAGAATTGAGCAGGGACAAGGGCCATAGCAACTAACGCAGTCTCCAAAACAATCATGGTGAACAGTAATATTGTCCAGCCGTATGCTTGAAGAAAGATGAGTGGCGTGGCTGAGCGTTTTTCTGATATTGTTTGTGGTGTGCTTGATTGAGCCATAGAAGCGTTATCATCCCCTCATTATATGATGACCGCACGTTTGTCTAATGACCGTCAGGGTCATCGCTAGTATACTACGTATAAAACATCGTTAGAGATGATGTTTATATTACAAACGTTTGGTTGTCCAGTAATTTGTTACAGAGTAGGAATATGGAGTAATCCCATAGTATATTTGAGCATTAAGATGCGGCGCACAGAAGCGTCAATGCGTTGCTGGCTAATTTGACCATTGTTGATAGCCTGTTTGATACCGTCGATCATAGCGGCAACACTGCTGGGGCTGATCGCACCCATCAATAAATCTGAGCCTGCCTCGACCGCCAGGGCTGCCGCCTGCCCCTCGGTATAATAAGCTGTAATCCCTTCCATGGTCAAGCTATCTGTCATAATCACACCAGAAAAGCCTAGCTGGTTGCGCAGAATGCCAGTAACAATCTTATAGGAAAGTGACGATGGTTTGGTGTCGTCGATGGCTGTGACAATCTCATGGGTGACCATGATAGCCTGTACGTTGCCCTGAGCAATCAGTCTACGATAGGGTACCCAATCGATGGATTCTAAGTCGTTCTCAGAACGATAGAGGTGCGGTACATCGATATGAGGATCGGCACTGACATCGCCTAAGCCTGGGAAATGCTTGAGTGTGCCTAGCACTTTGCCGCTCTGTTGCAGACCATGCAGATAGGCATCGGCCATCTTTGTGACGATGGTTGGATTGTTGCCAAAAGTACGCAGGTAGAGTTGAGAGTTGTACACATTGGTCACATCGACAACCGGTGCAAGGTTGAGGTTGATGCCGTAGTATGAGAGGTCTCGTGCATCCTGTTCACCAGCTTGCATAGCTTTAGTGGGATCGTTGGTCTGCCCAATGGCCGTGGCAGATGGTCGTGGGCCATCGAGGTTAATCAAACGATCGACTGTGCCACCTTCCTGATCGATGGCTACGGCTAGAGGAATAGGCTTACTGTTATTCTGCATCTGGGCGATCAGATTTTTTAGCTGGCTCTTACTCTCGATATTCTGATTAGCTGCAAAGATGAGTACTGCCCCTACATTATACTGGCTGATCATCGTGCTGATATCGAGACCATAGTCTGGTCCGGTGAATTGGACAATCATCATCTGCCCCAGCTTCTGATCGAGGGTCATGCTTTTGACGATGAGGTCGATATATTGCTGTGGTGTGAGATGTCCCTTTGGGGTTGGGGAGCGATGAAGTTGCTTGGCAATATCCTTGAGCAAATTTGGATCACTGATATTGCGCGGCCCACCCAGGATATAGGCCCATCCTTGCACTCCAATGAATTGCGCCGCGCCCATGAAGGTTGCGTGCAAAATCAGTACAAGCAGCAAGGCGGCTAGCAATAATGCTTTGCTACGAGGTACGGCAGCTCGTGAGGGCCTACTTATAACAGTAATTGAGTGTTCTGGAGAGAGTGTGGCGGCTGGCAATTTGCCTGTAGCCCGTGCGGTACTCTCGTCTTTGTCTGTCACAGGCTGGCTTATAGTAATATCCCGATTAGGTAGCTCTTTGGCTTGACTAATGATGGCAAATCCTGCCTTAGGATGTATTTTGATCGCAGCTTCGTTTGGATCATCTGTCTCAATAGACGACTTCTTTTCTAAGGTAGCTACTACTGGCGAGTCTTGAATAGCTAGATGTTTTTCGGTAACCTCCAGGCTATTTCCATCCTTATGCTGTTCTTCAGAGAACTGAGAATCGGTCTGTTTCATGTGAAATATGCCTCTTTCAATGATTGAGGTTTTATCAGGATATAGTTAGTGAATAGTATATAACCTATTGATATGAACGTACCACACATACTGTAGTAATACACAGGCTGATGTGGTTGTACCTCTCCCTTATAGAGTAAAGCACATATTCCCCAAAATTGCTATGTAATATGCCACAGATTCTGATCGATTGCAAGAATCTGTAGTGGCAATAAGGAGTAGCATTGCAAATGATGACGATAGTGATCCCTTGCTTCAAACGGCACTCAACTGCTCGGGTGCGCGTACGATTTTTGCACTGTGGCAAGCGATCTCTTCCAGGAGCCATGGTAGGGGCGGCATTGATGACGCCAGTCAGCCTGCTTGCTGACTGGCGTCATCAATGCCGCCTCTACCGTGCTTTGCGGGCTTCCTGCAAAAATCGTACGCGCACCCTAACTGCTCTTCATACTTGTTTCTATCAGTGGAGTACGATATACTACTGCTACTACGGCTCTGCAAAACTCTGGAAAGGCAGCCTTAACCGTATGCCAAGTACGCGATATGCTATGCAACCTTCAGCTTTAGCTAGTGTGATGAGGAGGGGTCTGCGCTCATCTCGTCTGTTGCGTAGTATTCTGATTGGTCTTATCATCACTCTCGTGCTGATATGTATTGAGGTTGCTCTTGTATGGATCGTCAATCCTTTCCAGATATTGGGTAGAGATGCAGCTCTGCGCTTGGCCGTATTGGAAGCTTGGTTTGTACATGTTCCTTTGCTTCTATTGATACCACTGCTTGAACTGTTAGTTGTGGCGATAGTTGTATTTCAAACTCTGCGACCTCTGGCAATCCTGGCGTATATACGGGATGTGCAGAAGGCTCAGGAGGCATATCGCACGACCTATACGTCGCTAGAGACGCTCGCCAATGTCTATCCAACCCCAATTCTCTATTACCAGCATACACCACATCCAAACTTGCTTGTTCAGGGAGAGGATGCAACACTGCTGCGTTTGCCAGAGTTAACGCGAGATTTCTCGCTTTTGCTTATAGGTGAAGCGGGAACAGGGAAATCTTTAGCTGTAGAGCAACAACTCTTTCTCGCGTTACAACAACGCACAGCCTTGATGCGTTTACAGCGGAAGCTGCCACTCTCAATCCCTCTGCGAAAGTATAGTCTTTTTCTGAAAATGTATCAGCAAGCGAATGAAACCGCTACGGACGAGGAGGCAACCGATGCGCCTCCACCAAAGACACTGCACGATTTCTTCTATGAAAGTGACTTGCCGGGGATAGAACATGTGCGTCCCTACCTCAAGAGATTGCTGGAGCGGGGGCGTTTGGAACTTTTGTGTGATGGACTGGACGAGGTTGATCCACGGTATCGCTCTGATGTGAGTAAAGAACTAGCTCATCTGCTGTTGACAACATCAAATCGTATGTTGCTCACCTGCCGGGCATGCGATTATACGGAGCAGCAAGACCTGCTTGTGTTGGTCAACGAGGGGCATATCGAGCGAGTAGTTATTGAGCCTCTGCAACTTGGGCAGGTACGGGAGTTCATTGAACGCTATATTGGTGAGCAGGCTGAGGCGTGGCAGCATACAGCAGGGCAATTGATGCAGATGATTGAACGGAGCCGCTTGCGCCTTTTATGTACCAATCCGCTGATGCTGTTTACGTTCCTAGCTATCATTGATAGGGTGGGGATGGAGCAGGGCAGGCAACTGGATACGCGAGGACGTTTGCTGCGGACATATGTAGCGCAACGTCTTGAGCAAACACAAACCGAGCGGCGCAATGTCAGCGCAACTAGAAGTGAGGTTGTACGGCTTCTGAGTCGAATTGCTTGCGCGGCACGCTGGTCACAGGAGGCGTATGCGCTGCAATTGCCTGTTTTCCAGGAGGATACCTCTGACGATGCCTTAGCAAATGCGCTCCTGAGTTGGTTGGCTGAGCATCCTGCTCATGGGCCATTTGCTGTTGATGAGCAGGACGATGAAGTATACGAGGTAGAGACACTGAGCCGACTGCTCACCATTGCACGCCATGCTGACTTGATTCAAGTCGGTTCGGATGGCGTATTGAGCTTTCGCCATGCTTTGATAGCGGATTATTTTGTCGCCGAACATTTTCTTGCTGTGGAACATAACCTATCATCGCCTCCAACAGCTCTTTCTGAAGACCTGCTTACCCATGTAGCTTTTTGGTCTGTACCTGTCGCTCTGTGGGCTGGTTTGACGGATACTCCTCTACAAATGGCTGAGCAATTAGCGACATTCAATGCTTCGGGTGTGAACTCCGATCTGGCTGTCACTCTACCAAGGCTGGCGATAAGTCTCATTTGTCTGGGAGTGGCCTGGATACCGCCACAGGGTAAGGCGCAGCCGGATGAGTTACTGCCAATGCGTCTGGATGCAGCGTTTGCCCATGTGGTCAGCGATCAGAAGGCACGGGAGGAACTGGCACATATCTTTACGGCGTGTGCGGCAGAAGGCACACCAGAGATATATCGCGCTTTAATTCCCCTGCTCATGGTCGAAGGTGTTGAGGAGTTTTTTGTCTTACTGAATAGAACAGTAGTGCTTGCACAGTTCTTTGCCTACTTACAGGATACCGTTGATCTGGCGGCCTATGAGGCACAGGTGAAACGTTTGTGCCGTGTGTTGTGGCGATTCGATGGACACGTGGTCGCCTATGCCAGTGAACTGAGTCAACCGTTGGCGGGGAGGAGTGTACGGCTGCGAGCTGCGGCCATCAATATTCTTGGTGGAACGCAACATATAACAGCCGTAGAACCACTTCTGACGCGTCTCGCTGATACAGAGAAGGTGATTGTTGAGCGAGCTATCAATGCCTTGACACGCCTGGGACCGGAGTTGAGCTTATCTTCTCTATTGCAAGAACTTGACAGTCATACTCCTGGACCGTCTACACGCCAGACGCATGAAGCGGCACTGCGGGTCTTGGAACGCTTTCTGACCGAACAGGATACGCACAAGCAACCTACAAAGCCTCAACAACAACAGACATTGGAGGCTCTGGTACTGGTGCTTGGCTCAAATTATATCTCTGAAGCCGAGGTGCAACAGCAGGCCAGAGAGATGCTGGTAGCCTTTGGCAAAAAGACCAGAGAAGCCATGGTTGGTACGCCAGAGTTAGTGATGACTCTGCTCATCAAGCATCTCTCCTCTGCCGATGAGGTGCTGGTGCGCCAGGTGGGACAGTGTTTGCGAGAGCTTGGGTTTGTGGCGACACCCTATCTAGCGGCACAACTATATACACAGGCTTCTGAAATGACGCGAGTACGTATTGTCGAGATATTTCGAGATGTGCGCGATCCCCAGGCTCTACCAGACATTTTACAGTTGATTGCCGAGCCTTCTCTCCTCGTGCAACAGCAGGTAACCGCTGCTTTGCAGGTCTATGATGAAAGTATTCCAGGACTAATCGATCTCTTACTATCGTCTGAAAGCGAGGCTGTAGCGGAACGGGCGATGCATATTCTCACAAATATGGGTGAAGAGGTGGTTGTACCGGTAGCCCAGGCTCTCGCGCCGATTGTGCCCGGACGAACCCGTTTGTTGGTACAGGTACTTGATCAGGTGCATGACTCACGAGCTATTCCAGCTCTGATCACGCTATTAAAAGCAGCCCAAGGCGATTCGTTACTCATGGTGGCTGTCATTCGTACGCTCAGTCGCTTTTCGGGGAAACAAGTAGTGTCGCCACTGTTGGAGGTACTGGGGCATCCGCAGGTGCAGATTTATGAGGAGGCGATTAATGCACTCAGTTCACTGGGTCCGGTCGCCTTTGATGAACTGGTAGCCGCACTCGACGTCCTACAAGAGGCGGTGACAACCTCACGTATCCGCCGCGCCTTGCTGGGCATGGAGCCGTTTCCGGGCGAGCGATTGCTGCACGCGGTACGACGTGCCAGCGACGCACAGGCCCAGCAGATTCTGCTGGTGTTACGTATGCGGGGAGCCGAGGCTGCGGATGTTCTTGTACAGCATCTCTTTGATGAGGACCGGCGTGTGCGCGACTATGTACGGCGCATATTGAGCGAGATGCCGGGGCCAACAGTGGTACCGGCATTGCTGGAAGTGCTGGATCGTCCGGGGTGGCTAGAGGTCGTGACCCATCTGTTGCTGAGATATTCTGAGGCAATTCCGCCTTTGGTCGATCTGCTTGGCGATCCATTGCGTGCCTCTTTTGCTATGGCCATGCTGCCGCAATTTGGGACTGATATGCTGGTTCCACTTGTCTCCGGTTTAGACGATCCACGGGGTGTGGTACAGGAGTCGGCGCAAAACATCATTGTGACTTTGGTACACCAGAATCCGGCTGCCTTGTCCTCGGTTGTGCGTCTCTTTGGGTTGCCGTTACCAGTGCGGGCACATCAAGTGCTCTTAGATGTGCTGACCAATGAGCTTGCAGAGGTGAGCATTCCGACCTTGTTGTCTGGCTTAGAGGACGCTCACCTGATCAACGATATCTCTGCAGCTCTGGCACGGCTGGCACACAAGCGCGATCGGCAACGCAGCGTCCTGAGTGGCCTGCTGGCCTCTCTACGTGTAGCGCAGCGTAGACGTGGTGCCGAAGCTACGCTGATTAAAATTGGCGCACCGGCTGTTCCCGGCGTGGGTGAGTTGATTACCGACCGGGATCAGGCGGTGGCCCAGGCGGCTCAGCATATTCTGCGTGATATAGGCGTACCGGCCCTTTCACTGATCTGGGCTGCTCACGGGGATATGAGCAATCTCCCACGACGCAATGCGGCTATGGCGATCTTCCATAGCATGTCACCCGATGTAATTAAAACTGCCCTGATAGACCTGCTGAGCAGCGATCGGCCAGAGGATGTAGCGATGGCTCAAGCCTTGCTGTTAGAACGTATTCATGATGAGGTGAAGTTGCCTATAGCTAATCAAGAGATGATTCCCGCGCTGCTAGAGTATGTGCAGATACATGAGAGAGAGCGTACCAGTTTACGGGTGATTGCCTTATTGCTTTTACTTGGTGGTGAGGCTGTGGTGAAGCATTTTGTCAAAGTGTTGTATGAATATCCAGAGCATTATGAGCAACTGGCCTATGCCTTTTTGTTTTTGGGGGAAGAGGGGTACAGTGCTCTGGAAAGTATCGTGGATGATCCCCAGGCTCCTGCCAAACTGCGTGGTGAGGCGATCAGTGTGCTGGGTTTGTTAGGATCCAATAACGATGTGTACGGATATGCCCAGTCGTTGAGCAATTTTGGCATAGTCAACAATCGTGCAGGGGTAGTAAACGCTGAGCAACTCGGTGTGGCTTTACGTGCATTGGGGAGCTTGCTGGCGAGTGGTGATTGGGACGTGCCGGGCCTACAAAATATGCGGCGTCTGAGCGAGGAGGGTAGCGCACAGAGCGAGCTCTATAGTGTCCTGCTGGGTTGGCGTTACACACCAGAGCTTGAGCGACTGAAGGTCGAGCTACAAAATGAGCGTGAGGCGCGTAAAAATGAGGTTATAATGCTGACAGCCCGTATCGTTGAGGAGCGTGCGCAGATTCATGAACTTGAGGGGCAGCTTGAAGAGGTGCGTCATGAGCATGGTATGCGTGGCGATGAACTCTTTCAAGCTACACAGGAACGCGAAGCGATTCGCCAAAACTTTGAGCAGTCTGTGCAGGAAAAAGAGTCGTTACAGCAGAACTTCACGCAGGTGTCACGGGAGCGCGATGTCTACCGCACTAGTCTCGATCAAGCTTTGCAAGAGAAGCAAGCCCTACAGGCCGAGGTTGAGCAGTTGGAGTCATATAATACGCTACTGCAACAGCAGTTGACATTGTTGAGGGATTCAAAGAAAATACGGTAGTCTATTCGTAGACAAAGATATGTGTATATTATTGCTTTGAAAAGCACCTGTCAGATGCGTCTTATTATTAGAGAGAGTACTACCCTACTCCATGTTTAATGTGTCATTCGTGGGGCGTCGTTTGCATAATTTTTTGGAAAGCGTGTATGAACATGGCAGCAGAGCGGCAACTTCGAGCTTTTGTGCGGGCTAATCGAAATAGAGTACTGTTTCGTAAATTCCTCGTTGGTTCTAGTGTATTCTTGTTGCTTGTAGTTGTTGGCCTGATTACCTTGTGGTTGACGAATCGCTCTCTGCTATTGGCGCAATGGCAGCATCCCAATCTCCTTGCGCTCGTTGATGTTTTTGTGCGTGTACCAGCATTACTCCTCCTGCTTGTCTTGCCCATCTTCTGTCTGTTTCTTATAGCCAATATATCTGTCAAACCATTGGCAATTTGGCTGTATTTACGAGATGCACGAGAAGAGCAGAAACTCTATCGTAAATTGTATACCTCGCTTATGGCTTTGCTTGATACCTACGAAACTCCCATGATCGTTTCTCAGGGGAGCGAAGCTGACCAGGGACAAGATGTCCAAAAGATCATACACAAACAGGGAAAACATCTCATGCTGCTCGGCTTACCGGGAGCAGGAAAGACGATAACGTTGCGTGTGTACCAACATGATGCCTTCAAACGTCTCAGAAAATTAATATGGAGTACAGATAAAATTCCCGTGTATGTGCAAATGAAGGATTATAACGCCTTTCTCAAGAAAGCGGAGGAGAACCTGACGTTTCGGAATTATCTTATTCACAAAGGCGCACTTGCGGGCATACATCATATACGCCCTCACCTCGATAAGCTGATACAGCAGGGAAGAATTTTGTTACTCTGCGACGGCTTGAACGAGGTTGACAACAGTTATCTGCCGACAGTGTGTGAGGAACTGCGGCAACTTATGCGCGAAACGAACATTCGACTGGTGATAACCTGCCGTGAAGTAGACTACCATGCTCAGCCAGTCTTCCAAACGTTGGTAGGAGAACAGTACGCCAGAGAGTTTTTGATTTCGCCACTTAAGCTTGAGCAAATGAGAGAGTTTGTCGAAAAATATATTCTTGCTGGCTATGTTGATGAGCATAGTGGGATCTGGCAGTATACTGTCGATGATATCATGGGAGTGATTGAGAAAAGTCGTTTAAGCAAGCATTGTACCAATCCGCTCATGCTCTATACCTTGATGAAAACCATTAACGGAACATCGCTTGAGTCTAGTTTAGAATTGGATACACGAGGCCGTCTGTTAGGAGAATTTGTATCCCAGTTGATCAGGAGTGAGTTGCAGAAACGAAGTGGACGGAGAAATCTCCCCAATGAAAAAGACCTGGTCTTATTTTTAAGCGAGTTTGCCTGTACTGCTCGCCGCACGAAAGACCGTAATGCTGTGCAATTGCTATCACTGGCCGCTGGCAGTGGAGGGAGAGCAAAAAGGAGTATTCCTTTTGAAGAACTTGCTGATTCGCTGCATGCCTGGTTAGATGATCCTATCAGCGATGACCCGCTCACATCACTGGAAGAGCTTGGTTTGGA